>JAABUO010001858.1_pt1 | contig 26592 bp, 38 predicted proteins | sample 5559291 | NCBI WGS metagenome assembly JAABUO01 (sample SAMN10711878, study PRJNA513372) | rock metagenome | isolation source: Antarctica rocks | place: Antarctica: Victoria Land, Finger Mt sud
CTGCCTGGTTGCAGGACAGGTGATCTTGACAGGCAGCAGCCTCACATGGTAATTCTGCTATGCTGGTAGCAGCTTCAGCAGCATGGCCCTCTAGGGCTGAGGTCAGCCTGGCAGGAGAGGTGACACAACATCCTTGCATGTCAGCATCTGGGCCACAGCTTTTCCTTCTGAGCTGTCACTATGTCTGGTGCATGGCTTCAATGCTGTCTGCACATAAAAGCGTGCTTTGTCAGGACTCACCCTGACAGGCGCACCTGCTGATCTGGGCAGCATGCAGTGATGTCAAGCCTTCAGTTGGCCGTTGACGCAGTCAGTTATGTCAACTGGTTTGTTGTTCAAAACAAGAGCTTGAGCACAGATGGTTGGCATTGCGACCAGTGCGCTGCAGTGCAGAGCAAGCTGCACATGAGGAGCAGGGCAGCAGGCATACCTGCGGCTTGAAAGGCTTGCCACTTCAGACACAGGCAGGGCAGAAGCTTGTGAGGCCAACTGAATGACTAGGAGCTGTGCGGCCTCTGCAGCCAATGCATACCAGTTGACTGCTGTCAAGACAACCTGCAGACTCTGGTGTAGAAGCATGTCTCATCATGTCAGCCTTGTGGATACAGCGAAAACCAAGCAGCAGCTCTGACATGGTGGCACATGATTAGAGCTGGGGTTTTCATGGCTGCAAGTGCGTGTGCAGGGGCTGTGCAGAGGTGCTGGAGGTGAGACAGGTGGTGATTCAAGGCTGTAGTTTGGCTGCTGCACTCACAACTATGCACCACAATAGCATTGTGCACTTGGACTTGCATCCAGGCAATGTGCTGCAAGACTGGGGCAGCAACTGGGTCCTTGCTGACTGTGGCAATGCTGTCTTTACCAAGTCCCAAGACCAAGCCAACTGGCAACATGAGTCCAGGCATGTCACTTCTGCCCTGGTCAATCACGACGTGAGAACGAGAGTGTACATTTGGCATGATTCCACACAGTTGCAGGCATGTGTGGGCAGCTGTTGGTTAAATGCATGTTTTGCAAACTTGCTCTGCAATCAGATGCAAGAATTATGGATGTTTACAGCACTGACCAGTTTCGTTCTTTTTTGAGCTTGTGCATATGTTGACTGATAGCATGTTTTGATGAACAGGGTGGGGCGGGGGCCCGGAGATGAACAGGGTGGGGCGGGGGCCCGGAGATGACTGAGCAGCTGGCAACCTGTACTTGCCCAAAGCCAGCCCATGACATGTTTGCCTTTGGGCTGCTGCTGCTGGATGTACTCCCTAAAAGGACCCGGTAAATGCAGTTCTCATGCTTGCAATGCAGCTCCTTACAGTGCAAATCTGCGTGCTTAAGCAGGACTTACAACATGAAATGCTACTGCTAGTAGAATGAGAAATCATGGCCTGTTGAGCAACACTTGTCAAAATGCGCTGCCTAGTGCAGGTGGAGCTGCCTGTGGCTGATCCAGCTCTGAGAGAGTTTGTGCTTGAGTGCCTTGAGGTGAAGCCCCAAGACAGGTTCTCTACACCACACTGCACAGACCAGCTGGACCATACCATCCAGGCCAATGGTTGGTGGAACATCCAAGCTAATACTGGATTCAAGACAAGGTCACTGCCGTGGGAAAGGCTGGATGGTCTTGCCTGCAAAGCGGATGTCAAGCATGCTTGCAATGTCCATTGCATCTGACAGCAAGGGTCAAGGCTGCAATAAACAACAAGGCATAATTCTCACTACATCAGCCAGCGGAGCTGGGATGCATGCTTTCCCAGTGGGTTTTGCAGCAGTGCTAAAAGCACCTGCCCATGGCAACTTGTGGCATTATGCATTATGATAATTGTGCACAGCCGGTTCTGACATGTAACGTACACACCTCAGCTACTTTCATGATCAACAGACTTATACATTCACAAATCAAGCCGCATGTTATAACAACATTGCTTGCTTGGTTTTCAAGGTTGCGCTGGACAATGTTTTTGCCTACAATAGATGTTGCCTCAACAGCTTGGACGTCTGTGCACAAAGCTTGCAATGCTGACAGCAACTAATGTGCAGATTTAGGACGGGTGCATTGTGACATGTAAACTGAACTGGCGTAAGCGTTTACCTTGAGAGATATGGTAGAATGGTGTACGCCCTGGTGTGAGCATGGTACACATACGTTGAATATGCCAGCAGTGCTGTGCAGTCGATTTGTCAGCGTGACACAAAACAGTTGCTTATTGCTATGTGAAAACGTGTCGTTTGTTTCTTGCTCAATTGCGCTGTCAGGTCAACACCTCAGCAGAACTAGATGCATGGCTGACTATCATGCAGACTGCAACTTTTGTACCAGTGATGCATCTTCTAAGTTGACACATATACAAAGGCCTCACATCTTCGCAATACAGCAGTTTTGAGGACATGCAGCATGCTCTGCTGCCCTGTGCTGCTTTGCAAACGAGATTTTCACACTAATGCATGCTTGTTCAAACAAGAATGGGCAAGCCCAACCTCGAGGCCCTGCAGCACATCATCAGGACTAAACGCATGCCTCCGGGTGCATACGGCCATCATCTTTTGTTATTGCAACGTACACCCATGCCTGAGTGCTGTTTGTATAGGCGATTTGTATTCCCAGCGACCCAGCTCCAATGCACTGCGTTGTTCAGGACGACAGGCACGGCCTACTGCTCCTTGCTGATGAGCAGTGCAGACAGGCAGTACTTTGTGTCATTGCAATTGCATGCTTGCATGATTGCTGTTGATTCACAGGCTGTCAACGAGCATCTTTACACGGCACAAAGCTGGACAAAACCACGCCGCGGTGCGTAGCGCCCATGATTTGAAGTCGCATCAACACAATGCTGCAAAAGAAACCAAGTGCAGCAGACTGAAACTATTTAGAAGCATATCAGCGCAATTAGCAGGAAGGGGTCAAGGAAAGCAATTAGGCCAGTTGCAAAGGTAAGAAAACAGCGTCAGATGACCAAATTGTGTGGAGTGACATGCATTCGTTATGTGAATTTGGTCACTTCATTTTGTTGGCAAGCTTGAGAGACAGAAAGGCGTCAAACCCCATCATAAAGACAGACAACTCGTCCATGCCTGCCTCTCAGCCCACAGTACTGCATACCCACAGTGTATGCCAACTTCTGCTCACATGATAATTGTGCCTGGGTCCATGATGGACTCCTTGATCTCTTTGTGAGGCAGAACAATTGAGCCATTCAGGAAGACTTCTGGTCTGACATGCACGTCCTCTCCAATAACCGACTTGAATTCCACTCTTGTCCACTTGCCTAAACTAGATCCCCACCCTACAATGCTGTCTGCTATTCTAGCATAGTTAGCCACCTGCAAAGCCATCATCTTGATGGCAGACTGCTACACAATGTTGCAGGCTCCATGACACAAGACATAAAGCATGTCATGTGGCAAAATAGCTGTACATGCTGACATATTATACTTGTACCACTAGGCAACAACAGATTCATGACATTCATTCTGACTGTGAGTATGCAGCAGCTGACTCTGTTTGAGTCTGTGCTGCAGTTGTCGCTGCAGACAAACTAAATTGTGGCATGGTTGACCTCTGTTGAATTCCCCCTAGGAAAGCACAGATGAACAAGCGTACCTTCACACGATGTAGCAACACGCTGTTACTGATGCGCACGCCGTTACCAATGACACATTCCAATCCAATTGACACATCAGGGCCAATTTGGCAATCTGACCCAATCTTGGCTGATGGATGTACAATGTTGTTGCCTATGAAGGTGGGACCCTGCGCTAGAGACTGTGGGTCTCGCCGCTGCACTGACTCCAAATGTAACCCCAAGCCTACAAGCAACCAATCAATCAACCAGTCAATCTAAAAATCAATAAAATACATCAATCAAATCACTCTAACAATCAACCAATTTATTCTGCTGAATGTTTTCCTTCTTTGGGACTCATCAGGGGAGTCAACAGACAGCGACTGGGAAATCATTCCACACAAAGCACCAGATTTTCAAAGGCGCTTGACAGCAGAGCAGATTACGCAGCTGCTCAGAAGCTCGTGGCCAAATCTGCTTGCAAGCAGAAGGTGAGGCTTTGGAACAATTGTGGCTGCTGGTTCTGGATGCATGTGCTCAGCAACATGCATGACTGCTGGAGATGCCAAAAAGTCACAGGTGCCATGGGCATCAGAATGTATATTGCAATGCATGTTCATAAGGACAAATAAGATCATCCTGTACAGTAAGATTGGGTGTGGCCTGTATTCTGCATGCAGCAGTAGACAAGTATGCACAACACTTGCCCTTATGAGTTGATTGCATTCAGATGATTTACCTCTGAGGTAGTCTTTGGGTTGCCCTACATCCATCCAATAGCCGTCTAGAGTAAAGGCGTATAAGCCTTTATCTCGGACAATCAAAGGAAAGGTTTCCTTCTCAATGGAGGTCGGCCTCAGCTCAATGCGTTCAAGGACTGCTGGGTTCAGCACATAGATGCCAGCATTGATCTTGTCGCCAACAAAGGTCTGCATACAGCATTGTGGTCCGGCATATTGATGGCAGCTAGCTGTTTGACAGACATTACTCTTGCTTGCAGCAAAGTCTTGCCAAAAGTGGTGCAGCATGTTGTACATGAGAACACCAGATGCACATACCGCCTCACAGGATGCAGTGTTTGTCTCATTTGGGACAACAATTGCATGCAGATTAAGGAGATGAGTCCCAGCATTGACAGTATGTTGCTGACCTTTGGCTTCTCTACAAAGCGCTCAACATGCGCTGAGTCATCCATAACAACCACTCCATATTTGCTGGGGTCCTCAACCTGTGTTGACACACACAGACAGGTCGCCTCTGAGTCTGAGCAAGCTGAGGTGAGCACATGGGTCCAACAAACATGTTGCAAGGCCTGATTCACAAGGCATTGCCATATTGAGCATGCTCAAAACACACAAAAAGGCCTACAAGCAATGCAGTCGTGGCAGTTGATCATCAACAGATGCTGCTTCACTTGCTCCTGACATGATATCCTTCTGCAGCATGCAGTACAGCAGAAAGACTGCAGAGCAAGTATGCATGGATGGTGATTAATGCATGGCCTACCCGCGTGACTAAGATTGTTCCTTCAGCCCCCTTCTGTTTGTGGAACGCTAACATCTCCTTCAAGGGAAAGTCACAGATGACATCGCTGCAATCAGATAATCAAAGAATGTACATGGTTTTACGGGCCTGCTAAGACCAACTGATCGTTTGCACACTGCTTCGCCAAGAGACTGCAACTATCAATATGCGCTTTAGTTGCATGCAATTGAACAGCAGGAAAACAGGCTTCTGCTTGATGCATGAACACCATAATCGAATATAAGCTATGCTGGACGTGCCATCATATGTCTGTGTTGTAACATGCTACTTGTATACAGACACTGACCAGACACAAGAATGTATGAGCAACATTTCTGTTTGAGAGGTCATGCAATTTGTTGTTGCACTGGTACATGTACAGCACTACAAGATGCCATCAGAAGCATCACACAGGGCTTTTGCCAATTTGACGTGCATTCAGTCTGTCTGAGTGAAAGCAGCACCTGTTGAGCACAAAAAATGGATCTCCTGAGCCATCATCAAGTATGTCGCTAGCTAGCCGCAAAGGTCCTGCAGTACCCATGGGTTCTGTTTCCTGCAGGTAGTGAACAAAGCATCAAGTATGCTAGTGAAAAGCCAAGGCAGGCTGGAAAGAGTGAGCGGTAAATGAGACGAGGAATGCTATCCAATAAACTGTTTGAGCTGCACTTGCATGTCAGGCTATTCTGGCACTGTTGCTTGCCTGAGAGCAGGTGATTTTTATCTGCAGCTTCTGCTCCCACTCCTTCAGGAAGTCCATCATGACCTGATGCAGAGTGAGTCAGAAGGTGAGGTTCAGAATCGGCAACTGCGTTGCTGATGCCAAGTGATCTGACTCGGGGGACTAGTCCAAGGGTAGGCGTGTTGTGCCATATGCTGCAGTTTTGGCGTTTCCTGACGTACAAAGCAATACCTTTGGTTGATAATTGATAGCAAGGACTACCTCGTCGCATCCGGCCCTCTTTAAAGCCTGTTCACATACATCAAACATCAATCCAGTCTAGGCAATCGTATCAAACAGGCCATAGCGGTTTGTGGTGTCGGCAAAAGTTGACGACCTCGATCTGGTGGATAATCATGGGTTTGTTAGCAAAGTCGACAATTGGTTTAGGCACAGTCAGCGTGAGCGGTCTCAGCCGGGTTCCATAGCCTCCTACGAGGATGAGTGCCTTCATACTTTATTGACGGACTGCAATACAGTTGAACTGCCGTTGATGTTCGTTGTCGGCTGTGTTGCGTCTATCGTCGGAAGGTGCACGATCAAGTCAGAATCGCTTACCACAGCAGCATACAACCAGGCTGAATCACATAGTCGCCGAGGGGACGACACGCTGTGCGTCTCCGCACTCCGTGACATCAGCACTAAAACAGAAAAACAAAAACCAAGAAATACTACAGCGTACTACTGTTGAGGTCTGCTGTGCAGTTGTTCTGACTGCAAATACAGAAACTTATGTTCCAACTGTGGTTTGCAAGACTCTGCAAGGTCAAGGTACCCACACTTGACATGTCACTTCTTTGCTGAGTCTCAGCGGTTCTGACAACACTTTTCCTCCGCAGCTGCCACAATGCTGCCGGTACCAATTCTCACCATTGCAATCAGTCCACGGTTTGCGTGTGTCTCAACATGTAAACATCACCTGTTCACATGTTGAGACACTCGCAAACCAAGAGCACTATCAACAGCCAAGTCACCATCTAGTTATCCTTGTTAGACACTCTTTGCTAGACGGTTTCTATGTGTAGGTACGAGTAAAAAAATTCTATAAAAGATGGACCTTCCAGAACAGCATGGAATGAGTAATGTAAATGAGGTATCTTTCATTCAGATACCTCAGAACTCCTATCGGCTGTCTGGTCACTCCCCTGATGACTCCCAAAGATAGAAAGTTGCACTTAACTGATATAGCCTTGCCAGGCTTTGTCCAGACGGTGCAAGCTCATGCGAAGGCATAGTTATGCCTCAGATGCGTGAATAAGGAACATCAGATGCAAGCGCTCAATCAGCGTGCAAATTTGGCAGCATCTGTGCTGTTACACAATCAAAGAGCGCTATCACTGGATATCTTGGTGCATAAGAGTTGGGAGCTGCATCTACTGAAGCAGCAGCAAGCATGAATGAAGCAGTGCATCTAATGGGGGCTGTCAGGCAGTATCGGCATACCTAGCATACAGACCTACTGTATGCAGCAATGAGACACAATAGGCCTTGTAGCAGGCTTGTGCCAAAAGCAAAGACTTGTATCCGAAACTGAACCACAGCACTCACCACAGTCTAACATGGGTGACTGATGTGCTTTCAGAGATCAAGAGCAATCTTTTGCAAAGCAGTAATTTTGCCATAATTACGCTGTTCTATGTGACAGGCGACGCACCTGTTCAACTAAATCACATCATCCTTTGGCGGGCCTAACAACTGCACAATAAACGCTGCTAAAACTACAGATAAATAAATCATCATGGCTTTGGTAACAGCCAGAGAAATCATCGAATCTGAGGACCTTTCCAAACGTACTCACTGATCCCTGCTGGCTGAGTTGCCAATACTGCTTCAGATGCACAACAAACTAATATAGAGTCCCTGACATCACCTAGATGTTGCTTTTATTGTGATAGTACATGCTTGCCGTACAGCTGTTGAGACAATCTGTGCCCTGAAGGAGTCTGATTGCCCCCCTGAAGCCCCTGCCTTCATCAACAGCATGAGCAGCAGGCAAACATGCTGAGCCTGTATGCTCAAGCACAAAGCCTACTGACCTTGACTTGCTGTTGCCAGATAAACAAATTTAATTTCTGATACGTCAGCCTGCCCTTTCACTCCAGTACTCTTGTATTGCCCACTCATGCCAGGTTTGTTGCAGTCATGTAGTCCAGCGGCTTGCCTTTCACAATCCACATAGCAGACGCCCCCACCACAAATAAACACGGCGTCTACTTGCCAGCACCAGCTTGCTGCTTCCTGATATTCCAGTGCAAACCATTGTGCATGCTCAGGAACCAGTCATGCGAGGCATCCAGCTTGCACACAGTGGGTATGGGATGCTGGCTCATATAGATCAGCACAGCATCTCCTGGTGCTAAGCGCTGCCGATCCTTGCCGTCAAAGGAGCACCACATCTCAGAGCGGCTGTCGGCTGGCACCTTGACTCGGATCTGGATGGACTCTGGCAGCACCAGGGGGCGTGATGACAATGAGTGGGGGTTGATGGGCGTGAACAGCACTCCTGGCACCTGCAGGGAAGCAGCTTTAGCTGGAAACGTGCAGCAGCACTGAAGGATCATCACCACCAGCACCTCGTCAAACAAGTTCAGCACACGCTGCATCTGCAAAAGTAAGACAACTGCAGCCATGGCGTCCAAAGACAAAAGATAGAAAAGCAGAGGCACAAAGAAAGCAAGCAGGAAAGAGAATTGACTGAGATCCAACGGCAAAAAGACCAGAACTACAACTCAGGCACCCAACAAAAGACCAAAGAGTATGATCAAATCTGATGACAGCAAAGATGACATCTCCCGCACAAGCCCAAGCGAAGGGAAGCTGTCAGCCAGGCAGGCAACCCATACCTGTGGGTGGACCATAGAGCCTCCTGCAGCTAAGTTGTAGGCAGTTGAGCCAGTTGGGGTGGACACTATTAATCCATCCCCTTGTACGTGGGTCACGAAGTTGCCATCACAGAAGCACTCCAGGTTGCACAGGAAGGGGGACACGCCTCTATCAATCACCACCTCATTCAGCACAACTTGCTCATCCAGATGGGCGTTGTTGTCTGCAGAGCCAGAAGGATCATTTGCACGTGTGATTACAAAAGAAAGATATAGAAACGACATGGACATGTGAGCTGAGAGCAGTGCATGGAGGATGCACTGCCTCCCTGTCCTGGATGGTTGGCACATTGCTGTGCAAGTTGTCATTGTGCTGTGCCTATGTTGGTTGCAGAGAAGCAACCTGCCGCGATGTGAAGCACACAAACAGACATGTGAACAGACAGGGCAAAGTGAGACGATGCCTGATAAAAATATGAGCAGTCAAGGGATTCAATATCCAGCATGTACAATACTGTGATTTGGAGAAAGAGCTGCTGCTGCAGTGCATAAAGCGGGAAATCTTACATGGCACAGCATGCAAGAAGCAATGTTGCCATCAGGATTACATCTGCAAGCAAAACATACCTGTGAGGTAAGTCTCGGTCTCAGCACGCTCAATCTTGCAGTGTAATCTGTGGCGCAGCATGAGCGAGAAGCCACCTCTGATGATCTGCATTCACCACGTCAACACACTCAGCAATGCTGCCTTGAAAGCAAGGAAGTTGCACTCTCCAGCAACAGGCCAACATTGCTTAGAATGCCCAGGAACCACTCAGGTGGCTATGCAGCATGCAGTCACAGATCTCCAGAAGTATGAAGCAAAATTGATAACTGTTTTGATCCATTTCTGTCTGTCAATTCCATAGCTGAGGTTTGCTGTTGTATCTGCACACAGACTCCCCCAACCCCAGCATATTGAATCTTGTGGGTTGCAATGGGTCAGCATGTCAAAAGGACAAGCGTGGCAGCCAGGGCTACCAAGACTTTTGGTGTTTTTGTTTCAGAAAGCTGTCGCATTTCACGTGAACCTGATTGATTGCGAACATGGAATGCACACCTGCTCCAGGGTCTTGGTCATCTTCTCCATGGCAAAGGGGGTCATGAAGCCGAGTGAGCCCATAGCGAAAGGCACTAAGGGAGGCACCGAGCCATTGCCAAGGATGGAGCAGGTCCACAGCACTGTGCCATCCCCTCCCAGAGTGACCACAGCATCCAAGCCATCAGCTACATAGCGAGGGATGGTGCCAGTCTCTGGCTCTGGTGTCCAGGTGACCAGCTCGCCTGGCTTGCCATCTGCTACACTCCTTTGCAGCTCCTGTGACACAGAAGCATTGTGACAAGCTGTGTAGCTCAAGCAGTCTCTGCAGCTGAGCTTTGCAGCTCCTGTGACACAGAAGCGTCGTGACAAGCTGTGTAGCTCAAGCAGTCTCTGCAGCTGCGCTTTGCAGCTCCTGTGACACAGAAGCGTCGTGACAAGCTGCGTAGCTGAAGCACTTTGTGCAGCTGTGCTTTGCAGCTCCTGTGACACAGAAGCGTCGTGACAAGCCGGGTAGTTGAAGCACTTTGAGCAGCTGTACTTTGCAGCGCCTGCGACACAGACAAGCCATGACAAGCCTGCGTAGCTGAAGCAATCTGTGCAGCTGTGCTTGATAGCCCCTGTGGCACAGAAGCATCATGACAAGTCTGCAGAGGGCAGGTTATGTCTGTATAGGAGACACAGCACTCTGGATCTGCTTAGTGCTGCGATAAAAAGATATGCAGGTGCTGGGCACATAGCCTTGCCCAGACCTGGTACAGTCAGGCATAGCCTGAGAAAAGGAGTACATGCTGCCTGTGCACACTGCAACATCTTGAGATGATGATGATGATGATCATGACAACATGCAACGGTGCAAACTCTTGTTTTGATGTGCCCAATCTAGATTGACTGATGCCGTCTGCAGCTCACTTGCTGGTTGACAATGACCTGCATGTCTGCCACAACAGCAGGCCAGCTCTCTTGAAAGCCCAGTGCTGTAAGACAATTCAGCAAATCAACTTCCTCAGCAACAAACTGTCATTCAGCAATGAGCTTCTGCTTAAGATTAGCCTTTGTGACCTGGCTTCAGATTGTCTGGTTCGCTGTCTTGATGAAACACTGTGCAAATGGTCAGTTGGTCCAAATTAGCTCCTATGACTATGGGAAATTGTCAATTGATTGATGCATTGGTTGATGGATTGATTGATTGACTGATGCATGGATTGAATGATCGATTGGGGAACTTGCTTACCAGACCCAATCTGGCATACACACTAGGCTCCACATAGACGTGCATGGCCCGCTGTGGGTCCAGCAGCCACTCAGCCACCCTGACCAGGGACCTCAGCACATCTGGGGAGGGCTTGGCAACCACCAGGATCTTGCGCGGTGGATTCAACCAGTGCAGCTCCAGATGAGAACCTGGGAAACAGGCAGGACAGTTGTGGTGCATGGATTTGTCAGGAACCTGCAGGTGTGATTGATAATGGTAATTTTAACGCTTTCCATCTCATGATAAGCTAGGTACATGCAGGACAAGTCTTGTCTCTCCGCAGGTGTTTCTCCTGGAAGAGCAGGTCTTGCTGTTGAGGTGACGATGCATGCACACAATGATCAGAAGACTGTGGCAAGAAGTTGATGTGAGTTCTCAATGTGCTGGACAATCCAGAGAGGTCACTGTTGTCACAGGACAGTGGAGACCTCCTTGACATCCTGGTATAGGTGTGATGTGAATGATGGCTCACCAGCTGAAGAGATGTGCTTGTCATTGCTGTCTGTTCGGTTGGCCTTGTCTATGGACTGTCGCACGACGTCTGTGTTGAAAGACTCGACCTGCTTCATGACCCGGCCAGATGGCACCAACCGTCCCAGCTGATCCTTTGGGCCAGTTGGCTCATTCAGCTCACTCAGCAGGTCTGATGTCTCTCCTAAGTTCAGGAAAGCGCTTGAGCTGGCTTCTGGCAGAGTATCTGAGTCACTGCTAGTGGCCCTAGGTGGGGTTTGGCGGGAACTGAAAGCTGGTGGCAAAGCGCCCTGCCCTTTGGCGTATGCTTCCCTCCGGTGGGAGCTGTCCTTGAGTATGAGGGCCTGTGGCGGGAACGGACCCTCAAAACTGGGGATGACCCCTAAGCTTGGGGGCAGGACCCCTGCACCCTGAGCAAAGGCTGATCTCCTGTGCATGGCACTCTGAAGAATGGGCAAGCTGCCAGCTGTCTTGAAGTCACGTCCTTGAGATGCAGGCTTGAAGACATGCCAGCCCGCAAGCACCCCTGGGGATGACGCCCTTTCAGATCTATCCCTCTGGGAGAAAGTTGGTCTGTCAGGAGCAGGCTCCTGTGGTCTAGAGTCCTGTTGGCGGGAACCTGCTGATGAGGACGGGGGAGGGGGGGCTTCCATGGGCAGCCCTGGGGTCTCAGCTGGTGAAAGGGAGGGGGCATTAACACCCAGGCTGCCAAATGCACTTGGACTCTGCATGCATGCCAACACCCCATCAGACAGATTCTCAGAGAGTCTCCACTTTTGCAGCGCTAGCCAAAGGGCAGAATGAGGCTGCAATGACAGCTTGGCAAAACAGACACACGGCTTGAACCTACTGTTCAACTGCACAGAATCGAGCCGTATGTCTGGCACGAAAAGCTCAACAAAATCCTTGGCAACATTCTCATCAGGCCTGTTCGTGATTGCAAGGTCAATGACAGCACGTATTGCTGCATGCTGACAAGCTCAGAATGCAATGCACGAGCGCAAGTGATTGCCAACAAAACGGCTGACTGTGCAACGACAATGCACTTTTTTGCAGCCAGTCTGCAGCATTTTTGCCGCAACTCCTTACCTGATTCTCCATGTTCATTTGGGCCTGCTTCTGTTGTGAGGCCGGTTGGGGCAGCGGTTGCGCGTGCGCATGTGACTGAGGCGGACTCTGGCTTTGTGCCTCCACAGTGAGAGGGCCTTCTGATTGTGTGAAAGGCATCTCTGAAAGGGAGGCGAAGGGAGTGGTGCCTGACTGGGCTGGGGTCAGGGAGGATGCTTTGGGGGAGGTGAAGGAAGGCGTAGAGCCCCCTCTGTTGCTGGAGGTGGAGCTGCCCATTGGAGTGGCCTCCTGCAACATATTGTGACATCTTTTTGACATCACTTGCAGCAATACCAAAGGCAAATACAGATGTAGTAGTCACAGCAGAAATAACACAAGCAGGCAGCCTTGCTGCTGCTCATCGATTTGCAGATATGCTGCAGATCAGTACAAGCAAGCACTGCATGGCACAGCATCACTGCACAGCATGCCTTGAAAATGGCTCTAAAAAGCTCAGCATTATGGTTCGACACACCAAGGAGGCTCCTTTTACACCAACAGGTGTGTCAGAAACTCAAATCGTGTTCTAGACAAGGTATACAACACTGATTGACATGCTTGATACAAGCACATCAGCACAAGTTGGACTGATTGGTGCACTGCAACACAAAGCCAAATCAGCACCTCAGGGTCATAGGTGCTTCTCTTATTGCTGCCACCCAGCCGCACAAGGTCAGTGTTGGACACAGCAGCAACCAGGCGGAAGCCAGCTCGCCCAGGCTTCAAGCTGCCACTGGTCGTCCTCTCCACCATAGCTGCCTGCTTCTGCGATGCAGCAGCAGCCCAGCTTCTGGCAAGCGCCACAGAAACTGCTGCAGCAGCTGCTGCACCGACTCCTGAGGCACCATCGTCATCCAGCACTGAGACTGCTGAGATCTCTTGATCGTTGTCAAACTTGGAGGTGGTGCCATTGCGACCGCCGCTGGCACCAGGTTGCATCATGGTATAGGCCATCAACCAGGAAGCCAGAGAGCCGACAGTGGTGCGCATGGGCCTTGTTGACGGCGTCGCACCTGCTGAGGACGTCTGCATTACACACATGTTGTGCTCTTCTGTGCTCTGAAGGCTGGAAGCCTCCGAAATGTGACTGACAAAAGCGTGCTGATGGTTGTATGTGGCAATGCCTGTATCTGTGCAGAGTGTGCGTCAGGGGAAAACATAATTGACGCTTCTCAGAGTTCATGCTGCGCTTCCTGGCATCAAATGTTGTGTGTAAGGATCTGCTGGATTTGCATTCATCAAGAGGGCATGTGCTGCAGCAAGATGACCCTCTGCCAAAAGTTGAAGCAAGAAGATTTGAGCAAACGTGGCGCAATGCATGCACAACGCATACACAACAGGCTGATGCACTAATGCTTTTGAAGTGTGAAGCAACTCTCCCTGATCTGAGACAACAGCAGGACAGAGAACCGTGTCAGAACCATGTCAGCAGAAAATCATGCTGACATGACAGAACAGATGTGCCGCCTAGCAGCATGAATGTCAGCCGAGTGAATGCTCACCGTTGTATGGTGGGGAGAGAAGGTGGGGGAGCCTGCTGGCCATACCTGACTGTCGAGCCTGACAGGACCAGCAGAGTTCTTCCTGACAGCTGTACGCGGTTTGGGCGCTCTTCGGGACCCCAAATCTGGCAGAGAGTTCCTTCTATCACCAGCAATTGCCACCTGTACTGCATGATCTGCAGTGCGTGATGTTCTCACTTTAGGCAGGTTACGCTGGCTGTCCATGTTATCTACGGCAGAGAGCCCCTTGGATGCATCGTACTCATCCAGCATTGACCGGGCAGTGTCTGTGAAGGAAAGGCCGGCGTGGTCTGAAACAGGATGGTTGGCATCATCATGCTCTAGAATGGTTGTGATGTGTCCTCTGTCTGTCTCATTGGCATTCTGGTGATGGAAGTTCTCAATTGAGAGCTTATGTAGCATCTCAGCATGCCGTCTGGCTGCTTCATATCTGCAATAGCATGGCATGTCACATACCTCTGAGGAGTACAACACTTTCTTTACAAACATGCTGCTCAACTTGATGTCTGGAAAGGATAAGGGTATTCTGCTATGCTGTGCAATGTGCTGTGTGACTTCAGCAGCTGGTCACTGACGCACAGCTGATGCAGTGCAAGAGTCAGCAACGCTGCACAAAGGGTTGACACAGCAGACACACTGGTGGTCTACTCACTTTTGCTGCCACTCTGCTGCCTGCGTTTGCCAATGCCGGGCCTCTTGCTTGGCTGCCTGTTCCCGCTCTCCAGCACCTCGTAGTAGAGCAACAAAGCCTGCACACAATGCGCAGCTTCAGCAATTTAGACACGTACACGAAGCAGGACACCATGATATCATTACAACAGCTTGAAAGCAGCATTGGAGACGAAGGGCTATCAAACTCGACATACTGCGCAGAAGCAAAACCTGTAGTGTTATACCTTCAGGAATATGTAAAGCAGACATGTGTGTTGCATGAGCGTTCACTGAAAATGGGGTGAGAATAGCTGGTAGCCTGGGGCCACCTCAGTGCAGTCAGAAACAATGGGTACTGACAGCAGCTGCTGAACCAGGTGACTGCACAGGAAGTCCAGGACGGAACAGCAAACAGTGCAGCATCTTCTTCGACGCTCGCCGCAACGCAACCAAAATGCGTTTCGAATAAACAAGTTAAGTCACGAGTATTACTTGCGACTGCGGCGTTTGCCTTCTCGTCTAATTGCAACAAAGTGGAGGGGTCTTCCATAGCCTATTGCCAAGGGTCTATAATCCCCGCCCGTGACCGCTTACAGCGAGCACAAGGCTGCCCTGGTCCTGTTGTGAGCGTGTACCAGAACGAGAGCTTTGCCGTTAGTGTCTATTTCCTGGGCATCTGTTACTCAGCGGTCCGGTCTGCATATGCAAGTCGTGTATAGTCCGCAGCAGCTCTCGCTCCGCCAAATGTTGGGACACACCAAGTGCCAGGCGCCCTTGCAGACTGGACGTTTGCGGGACTCAACCAGCAAGACAAGTGTATCGCCACGAATGACAGACATAGCGCCCAACATGTGAGCGCCATGCATTGCCATGTGACCAGCAATATGTAAGGCCCTAATTTGTTCGATATCGTCAGGTGCAGGTGTAGTTGCTGCATCAGCGGTCGTGTATCTGTCGATACCTGTCTGCGGCGTGCAATCTGCTCGCAGCAGTGTCCAGCTTGTTGAAGCTTGAATCGTTGCGAGACCCGTCCACCGATCAAATTCGTGAAGCCTGTGTCCCAGTGTGCATACTTATGTCCGACACTATCACGTTCGAACTGAAGCTCGACTGTTAGTGAGGCCTGTTGGCTGGCGTCGCTACTGAACTATGCTTCTTGATCCTTCCTGTGAAGAAGTGCATGTATAGGTGAGATTAGGCTGGGCCATTGCTTTTGCGGCTTACACTGTTTCAAGCAACTTCAGCCGTTGCCACAAGAACGGTATGATTTTGTCTTGTCTGATCCAAGCAAGCTCTAGCACACGAGTCCTCTCCAACGTCAGACTCGACCTGGCAGCAGATTGTGTACTTGACAGGCTGTGTACTTGACAGGCTGTATACTTGACAGGCTGTGCACTTGACAGGCTGTGTACTTGACAGGCTAAGTGTCCTTAGCCTGCTGACACTCTTGCCCTGGGAGTTTCTGACAAACTGCAGTGCGAAGATCAGGTCGGAAGCACAGCCCATATATTGTTTTTGCCTACCATCTGTACACAAAGGTACAGCAAAAAGGTGTGCATGCTGTAAAGTGAAACAATATACCATATAGCATCCATCTGCAGATCATTGCCAGCATCAATGGCTGCATTGGTACTGGTATCTGCATGCTTCAAAACCTGGTTTGCTTAGTAACGTAGTAACAATTACAGGCAAGCATTCTGAGATGAAGGCACAAAGCTTGGTGTTATCCAGTAGGCATGCTCATCCAGTGCGCACTTAGCCTCACAAATTTGAAGACCATCAGCAGATGCCATTTGTTGTGCAGCAGCTTGATGACAAGCTCGTGTCCTGGACATGGGAGCTACTGATATGGACATGAGAAGCAGTACGCTGAGGTGTGTGCAGAGGCAGACTGCTGCCTCTGATGTGTATACATCTATCTAATGTACATGATGCACACAAACCCACAGACGCTACGTTGGTCATAAGCTCCAAGTCGCTCCAAGCAGCTGCAGCGTGAGCAGCCACAGGGACACCATGCTACTGTGTTGATGGCATGTTTCGCTGACCTGCAGTCGAGGGAAGTGCTCCTAGGGCACTGACTGCGTAGCTGACATCTGGCAATTATATGTCCTGCACGTCGGCAGCAATACCGCAGATCTGCAAGAATTTGGAATCTTCATTGCCATCGGAACCTATGTAAGCAGCTTGACGATGAGACTTCGCGTTGACGAGCTCGAGAAAGCAATTTGACTTGATCTGGTGATCCGTGTTAAAATCAGCAGTAAGTTCCTACTCAGACGCCTGGCGTTATGAAGGCCGTGGTTGTCGGTGGCACCGGCAGTGTAGGTAAAGCTCTTTACGGCATAATGCGCATGTTGCACTGAACGTAAAATGCTGGAGCTGACAAAATTGTCTGGCAGGTATGGAACTTATAGGACACTTACTGCAGAGTCCCGCTTGGACTCAGATCAATGCAGTGGGTAGACGGGAGGTTGCTGTCTCTGCAGCCTATCAGGTGTCCACAGACGAAACATGGGAAGATTGCTTAGACTTAATGTCAAGGCTTCACGTGTTACTGTGGCATGCATTCCTTGTGATGAAAATGTCTCTGTCTTGATCAGTCATGGCAATACGTCAAAAATACTTTTGTACTGGCTCTGCGGTGACAGGGGTATGATCCAAGCAAACTTGTGCAACAAGTTGTCAACATGGACAACATGCCTGACGAGGCAGCCTCAGCATTTGAGAATGCCCACACCGTATTCTGCACCCTGGGAACTACACGCAAGGTGGGATACGTCAAAGCTGTGGCTAGAGAGACTTTGCAACTGTGCGCTTCTTCAAGGCATGGTACACAAGTTCTTGTGCCTACCAGATTGCTGCAAATGCTTCTCCACAACCTGATGGTCACTCCGCACTGGCAAATTCTTCTTTGAAAGCGCCTGTGGTGTCCTCAGTGAGGCAGTGCAGGACACACGCTGGGTACAGGTCTAGTTGCATGGCCATGATAGAGACAACTAGGGATGGCTAGCCAAGAGCGCACCAACATTCACCACTAAACCAGTTGCTTACACAGGATGCTGGAAGTGCTGAGCAATTCAAGAAGGTTGACTTGCATTATGTGCAACTGGCAGCCCAAGCAGCAAAACAAGCTGGTGTTCACCATTTCAGCCTTTGCACCGTCAAGGGTGCCAATGCTAATATGTGGGCTAGCAGTCTAAGTCCCTTTCACGCCCTCCTGTACATAAAAACAAAAGGAGAGGTGAAGTGCACATACTAGACTGTTACTGGATATACGCTGGACATTACGCTTTTTGCAAGCATGTCTTCCCTTTACTTGCCATCAAGGCAGGTGCAATTAGAAATTGACAGTTCCTCTGCAAGCCTTACACCATCATGCATGCATGCAGGGTGTGACTGATGCATACAGTTGTTTGTACAGTACCCTTTTTGCCTGAGCAGTTGCCTCCCTGTTGAGCCTCCCACAGGTTGAACTTGCAATTCTCTGGGCTTTACATACTTTCCTCAAAGTCAGGATGGCAGAAATGCTGTTGTGCAGGCAGAAGAAGCAGTGAAGGCACAAGGGTTCGCCTATGTTTCCATTTTCAGGCCAGGCACACTGGACAGAGGTAAAAAAGCCAGGTGGAATGAGAGGTTGGCATCGAGGTTAATGACTACAACACCTGTGAAAGATGTTGCCAGAGCAATGGTCTTGGATGCAGAGGCCAGTCGAACTGGGGTGCATGTCTATGAAGAAGCAAGTATCATAGACACAGTCAAGTCAGGAACGCTGCCTTGAATTGTGCTTGGGAAACTGCATGTCTCCATTGAAGCATTGCAACCGATTGTTTGGTAAATTCCAGTACTGCTGCGCGGCACTGCATGCAGGATCCAGTAAAACAGCAGCAGCACTTTTTGGTGTGCAACACTATAGCCAGATCAGCACTGCTTAGTGTAGAAAGAAGTGCAACAGATTGCACATTGTGCTACAATGCAGGCTGCACCAAAACAAAGCTATTGATAGCAATTCAGGTTCAAGCTTCTATTCGTTCACCCCTGTCATATTGCCGCCGCTTTTCAGGATCTCGCAGCACCTCATAGGCACTGCGTAGTTTTCTGAACCGGCTTTCAGCATTCACACGTTGTTCCTCGCTGTCCTGCATAGCAGCAAGCCAAATTTGTGCTTTACTCCTCATGGACCCCATTTGTCTGGTACACCACTGAGCTCATGGAACAATGCACATCTAATGTATGTGCTATCAGCCCATGCATGCAGATCTGTCTCGACTTATTAGACAAGAAATTGCTCATGAAACCCAATTTTGGCTTTCAAAAACAGCGGCATTTTATGGATGCATACTACAAGACCACTGCTGGGCCGAACCTTCTGTCTATCGGGATGCCACATGAGGGCTGCTTGCCGGAAGGCGTCTTTGATTGCAGGCAGGCTTGCTGCTCCAGGTTCCAGCCCTAGAGCATCGTAGTAACCCAAATGGTCCCTGCGCATCACAATAGGTTCCATTCTATACAAAAAATACAATGTAACGGCAGGGGCTCCCCTGCAAGTCACCGGGGGCAAAAAGTTGAAACGCAGCACAGTTGTGCTGCACTGTTCCTGTTGGTGCATTGCCTGCATTGGATGGACCATTGACTGTTGCATGCATAGTACTCAGGATGTTGTCAGGCCACATACTCCACAGCCTTTAGCTCAGTTTGAAGCGGTACCTTTTGACATTCTCCATGTCACCCCCAAAGTGGTGCTGTGCAAAGTGGCTGCGGCCAAAACGCTGCTGACGTGTTGCCTCTTGCTCATACTCCCACCTGAGCACCATCACAATCGGTCAGACTTGCCCACTTTGCTGCCTGATGGATGTGAGCGCAAGGCTTCATCTCACAACTAGCTTTGCAAACCAGCAAAGCATGCTGATGTGGTACATGCATTGTCAAAAGCAGCATTCAGCCACCACCATAATGCGACAAGCCCTTATCTTAATGACTAGAGTCAGAAATTCCAACACCTACTTCCCAGTCGCGCTTACGAAACTCTATGTTGCAAGCTGGCTTGCTGTCTCACAGCCTTTTTTATGCAAAGCACAAAACACGGTGAACTACAACATCCCCGAATCAACATGCGATGCACAAAACACAGTGAACTGCAACATCCCCAAATCAACAGCAAAGATGGGCTGACGCCATGAACAGGTGTAGCTGAGGTTTGATGTGGAAGCACACTGGCAAGGCACAACCCACCTTTCACGCTCCTGCTGCATGGAGAGATACTCTTTCAACCTGCCGCGCTGCAGTCGGCGCTGATGATGGCTCCTCCACAGATTGTCTGCCCACAGCTGCCGTTTGCACGCATCCCAGTGCCACTTGTCTGCTCCCTCCCATCTTTGCCACTCCACATTAGAGCGTATCAACTGAACACCACACCACTGACCGTCAAGTCTCCAAACCATAAGTCAAGAGATCCAGTGAGTGTGAGAAGGAGCCGTTTGAAGGAAGGAAGGCTGGAGGTTGTTTTTTGTTGACAGAAGAGTTGAGGAGCCCAGACAGCGGCACCTGTGAGGCCCACATGCAACAAGCTCTGACGGCGGGCAAGGCCAATCATGCTGGTGAAGGCATGGCCTGTTGGTGGGGCGTGCCAACAACTGCACACCTCTTGTTCACAACCGAGGCCTGATGTTTAACCCTGAACCAGCGGCGCCGTACCTCTTGCTCATCATCTCCTATGTGGTGAGGCCCCATCCCCATTGCCATGTACTTGTCAAAGAGCTGCTGCTCGTTCTGCAGCCTGTTCTCTTCTTCATATGAACGCAGGAGAGCAGGCGCAAGATTGGCAGCTAGACCTGCAGAGTGTCAGCATCATTTCTTGTTGCCCTGATTATTGCACCATGAGCCATGCTACATCCTTCTGTATCTGGTGATTGATGAAGGTGCATGAGTGTTGTAGTAAGGAAGCTGGCTGGGCAGCTGGCTGACTGACTAGACATGCCAATCATTTTTTATGAACTGCATGAAGATGTTTGCGCGTTTGCTATTTCAAGACAGTCACACCATCAGGATTGAACACTGCACCTGCACTGGCTGCGACGAGAAAGCTCCAGAAGGCTGACTCAGCACTCAGCAGGGCAGGTGCTTGCAAGCCCAGGAGGGGGGCCACCCCCCAGCTGACCAGGGCTGTTGCCCCGCCCACCCCTGCTGCTGCAGTCAGCTGCGCTCGCATGGAGTCATAATGCCGCTCTGCTGCAACTATGCCTTCACCTAGGGTTGCAGGGCACACGCAATGTCCAACACACTGTGGTGCACTTCTGACCACGCATGCTCAGACCTTACTGACACCGCACAGCTGACTCAAGCTCAAAAGTGTCTTGGAAACAGTGAGGATGGTGAGCATACTAGTGCATGCCACCGACACTGATCAGTCTTCACAAATGAAGGACTTGCATGCCACATGACCGCTTTGGCAACTTGGACGAGGCAGCCATCATGACAGAGCACAGCACAGCACAGCACAGCAGCTCACCCATGCCGGAAATAACAGCCTGAAACCTTTCAGGTGTTCTTTCTCCATGGGCATTGAAACGTGACCCGAAGTTGTAGTCGACCACGTATGCTGGCAGGTACACAATGCGCGCGCGCCGCCGCAGAGTGGTGATACGCAGCTTTACATCCCGTACTCCGGCAACTTGTGGGTCCTTGAGTAGCTTTTCTGTAGCATCAGCTACCTGCAGCTGAGCCTTTAGATCAAACTTTGCACCCAAATTGCAGCTTATGAGCTGCCGATTGCTGACAAATTTGAGTCGCCCGTACATCAGTGTAGTAATGAGAGAATACTTTTATTAACCTTGCTTTGCTTGGTGTTCATGCACATTGCAAACAACTGCTCTTGCAACAGACACATGCTGAATAAGCTAACACTTGGCAGCTGTGTGTGTTATAGCCAATTGTGGTTCTGACACAGTTTGAGTGCTCACCTCGCTTTGTCTGATATTCCGGAAGGCAAGCTCCCAGGCCACAGCCTGCCGCATGGAGGGGGGGTGCACACTCACCCCAGCATCCCCCTTTCCCACATCCGCCTCCTGAGTCTCAGCTTCATCTCGGCTGAGTGATCGAGCTCGGCTCAGCATGCCTGGCGTCTTCACTACATGTGTCAAGTCTCTGCGGTAGTTGTACGATGCATACACCTGCATCAAGCAAATCCTGCTCAAAAATTGAGGGACCAGCAGTAGTGCAAGTGCTGAATTTGGTTGAGGCACTGCACTGCTTTGTTCCGCTGTGTGCATATTGGACATGTCACTTTGCAGCAAAGCACATCAAAGTTCTAGAGATTGTAGACTATAAATGCGATTACACTTAACACAGCAAGCAATGAGAGCTTATGCAGGTTAGCAGATGAACAGGCATAATCAAGACTTGCCTGCATGGATGACAAGGTCCATGGGTACTCTCTGTAAGGAATTGTCTTCCAGTCTGTGTCTCGCCACACCAACTCCTCATCTGACTTGCTGTCATCTGTTCCATGCAGACCTATCTGCACACCTCATCAGCTGTTTAGTTTGCCCGCTATACTGATTCAAACAAACATGCATGTCAGCCATGTGGATGCTGACACATTGTACAACTTGCAGGACAGTCGTACAGCTGTGGAGAGGGAAACAGTGTATCCTGATGCACTGCATGGGCGTGTGCACAGCTTTGACAAAATGTCAGGGTGCTGCAGCTCTATACCTGTGCTGCGTATTCTACTTTGATAGCTGCTTCAAATAGCCAGAATGGCAGTAGCACTGGGCGCATTTCTGCGCCAGCCTTCTGTAAGACACGCCGCGGAGACAGCCATTTCTCAGCGTGCCACTGCTCAAACTTATCCTTAGCCTGCAAGGTGATGGCATTGCCAGCTTGGCAGCCCCCTGTGGCTCGAAATGCTGTGCAACAAGACAAGCATGCTGCTATGAAGCATGACTGATGAAATCCAGTCATGACATGAAAAAGTCAGCAGGGACCAGATGTGTTGGTCATGACTTGGCAGCTTTGTATGTCAACACTGCTTCCTGCAGCTGTGTCAGTGGCAAACGCACAGCACGTGCAATAAAGAATGTGACATGCATGCAGATGAACCTACAGCTTGTAGTGATATCTGAAATGGCACAACTCTGGGCTTGATGGCTCCTCTTTGAAACCCTGCATGAATCAGGCTTGTAGGCTGCTTCAGCAAGCATAGAAAGGTTGATCAGCGTCATTTGACCGACTGAAGACAACGCTGAGGGGAAGCATCGTTGCACACCCACCTTGCAAGTGCGCAGCGGAGTGTTCCTGTGCCTTGCAGTGTACAGCCCTGCTGCCTTTGAGAGCTGTCAAAGCAGCTTGCACGGAGATAAGCGCTTGGAAACGGCGGTTGGTGCGCATCGCTGTGCGTGAGCTGCAGCCATCGGCTCAGCAACAAGACACGAGTCCGGACATTAGCCTTTATCAGCGTGCAGGCATCCCTGCTGTCTTTACGTCCTTCGTGGTTGATCAACTCGAGGGACACCTGGCCGAGATCTGGCTACGAGCATTCCGCCTCTGCCACCGATTCAGCATGCGCTGTGCGAGAATACATGGCACAGAAGTTGTGCATACAGTCAAAGCGCGAACCATATTAATTCGCAGCTTGCCACTTTGAGCCAGATGTCGCCATCGCACGTGCGGCAATGTCGAATTCGAGGCGAACATAATTTGGCAATTTCGCCTCAATTAAATTGTGTGGTAAGGCTCTGGAAGCGTCTCTGAAGGGGTTGGAGCCATGGTCGGCGTGCACGACAGGCAGATTGGTGCATCGTTACATGTACGCAAGTACAGGAACTGATTGACAAGTCGCTGATTAAGTCGCAACTGTTGTCTGGCCGGCTGTGTCACGATGCCAGAGTCGGTTTTTTGCCACGCCTGCATGGCCACAACCTCTTCAGAAGCCCGATACAGCAATGCAGGCGACAGAGTATGTCCAGCCTGCGACAGCGATTTTGTCGAGATAACAGAGGTGCCTGCTGCACAAACGCAACCGGTGGTGAGGAAACTCTCCGTGCCTGAGGTTTAAGCTCTGCTATTGCCAAAAATGTGGCACAGACTTCCTTGCCGTCTCTGATTGATGCTTACACGGTTCCATTGGTAATGCAGCAACATGCACGAGCAGGCAGGCAGCGTCCTGCAAATATTGCTCAAGGACCAGGGCGCAATCACGGCTTTCATCGGCACTTCACTACTCCTGGTGGTCACAATGTGCATTTGCATGTTGTCACATCCATGGGTGGCCTCCCTGGACCTTTGGAGAGCTTGCTGACCAATGCAGAACCAGCTGACCTTGCTGCGCTGCTGCAAAATATGCAAGGGGTCAACCTGAGACCATTCAGCCTTCCACCGTGAGTGTACTGTTCATTTGGCCGCAACTGCAAACAGCATCATTACCTGATCAAAGCCGTCGATGCACCGATGTTGAAGCTCTTGACATTTCTTTGTCATTGCTGCTGAAGATGAGGCACTTGCTTGTAGGGGTGTGTCACCAGCTGACTATGGGCCCAATGGCGGAGCAGCTTTTGATGATCTGATGTTACAGCTCATGGAAGCTCATCAGCCTCAGGCATCACCCACGTCTAGAGATACTTTGTCTGCCCTGCCACGCCGCAAGGTCAGACCAGCTGGTGCTGTCTCTGAGGGTTTTAGCAATACACCCAGTGATCAGCCTGCAGCTTGTGCCTGTGGAGAGCCATGCTCTGTCTGCCATGATGGCATGGAGGAGGGGCTTGAGGTGGTGGAGCTGCCCTGCCAGCACTGCTATCATGAAGACTGCATCACAGCTTGGCTGAAAGACGTAAGCCCTCTTGTCCTGGTCATGGCCTCATGTATTCAAGGTAGTTGCAAGTCACATGCTGTGCACCTATAGCACAGTACATATCACAGATGTTGTCCAATGTCCTGTTGGTTGTCTTGGTTACATACAAGACTTGCACTGCCCAGCTTCTAGTGAAGTTTTTCCACACCGGTGGTGAGTTCCAATAGCCTGCAACAGAGTCATGCATGCATCCTCGGTCAGGTTTTGATATAAACGCCTTCTGCTGCAGCACAACACCTGTCCAGTATGCCGCAAGGAGCTTCCAGTGGATCAGGAGCTGCAGCGCCAGCAGCAGCAGGAGCGGCAGCAGAGACTGCAGCAGGAGGTGCAGCGTCAGCCAGCAGGCCTTCAGAGCCTCTTTGGTGCTCTCAACCCTTTCCACCTGTTTGGCGGTGGTGGTCAGAATGGCCATGGCGCAGGTCAACCTGGTCACCCTGGAGGCACTGGTCATGATGTGCATGCAGCTACTCAGAACAATAACAGTCCACCAGCAGCAGCAGAGGCTGCAGCCAGTGGGCCTGACAGACTGCCTGTTGGCACTGTAGAGAGACTTGAGGGTGTCCAGACAGCCCTGAGGCAGCTGGAGGTATAATCCCTCCTGGATTCGCTAGCTGTGCTGAGGAGATGTTGCTGATTGACTGTGGCGTCCTGCATATGCAAGCTTGCTGTGCCATCTGTTTGCATGTCTTTTGCACAGTTGTATTCCAATGTGTCTGCAATAATAATACCTGCATCTGCACACCCGACCTGCCTTGCGATGTATACGTGATGACTTGGTGAAGAAGTCATGAGCTTTTTGCAACTGTGGGGTTCATGTTACCCCCAGAGGCTCATGTGTTGACATCTGGCATTGCAGGCGCGTCTACTTCATCAGATATCAGCGATTGGCAATGGTGCTGAGATGTACGTAGACAGAGCCACCTTGGAAGCACGTTTGGCTGAAGTTCAGGCGCAGAATGGCCGACTCCAAGATATAGCAGACAATGCCATGGAAATGCTGCAGCAGGACCCCTCCAGCCACTCACCCAGAGACAGGTCTAGGGTGGAAGAGTTCCATGACCATGTACAGGCTCTAAATGCTTTGATGAGGCATGATACAGCTGCAGGTCAGCAGCAAAGCACCTTGTGTTCATCTTGTATGCTTCAAGACACTTTTACACCTATGCAAACACATTGTCTCCATTTCGAGTGCTGCTGCTCATAACTCCTACTTACAACTTGCAACACAATGTCAGCCTTTGCGTTACAATGACGTGCAGTTTATGCTGTCTTGGGCTGGACTTTTTGATGTTGTGCTGAGCTGTTTGACCTGTTGACATGCTCAATTACCATCACAATTGTGTTTGTCAGCTACAGCCAAATTTCGAGCAGCCATCAGCATGCCATGCTGTCACTTTGTTGGCAGGCATGTGTACATTGCCCGACGTTATGTCACATTTGGTTGCTGCACGTTGCAGACAATCTTCACGAGGGTTCAGAGGGTGTTGATGATGATGATGGCGCTGCTAGCTCACATGAACATGACAGCAAGAGTGATGAAGACTCTCTGCCTCCTTTGATGCCTCATGAGGCTGCAGAGCATGCTCATGATGACAATAATGACATGCCATCTTTAGTAACCAGCGACGACAGTGATGGTGACAGCTTGCCAGATTTGGACAACAGTGATGCTGACAGCTTTCCAGAGTTGGACCATAGCAGTGGTGACAGTCTGCCGGACCTGGAAGCAGACCACGACAGTCACAGCTATGGAAGTGAAGCAAGCGAGCTTTATGAGGATGCAGAAGATTCTGATGAGTATGAGGAGACTGATGAGCTTCCAGCCTTGGTAGATTGTCCTCCTCCCACATTTCCATCTGCTGTCAATGGCGCCCAAGCTGTTGGTCCCAACACTCCTCTGGATTTGGATCAGCAGGCAGCAGTTGATGATCTTAGCCATGAACTGGACGTGGCAGATGCTCTGGCAGCTTCTGTCAGGCTGGTAAGCCCATGAAGCAATGACATTTCAGCTGTGTGTTACACTGTGCATTGCACTG
>JAABUO010001859.1_pt1 | contig 26576 bp, 26 predicted proteins | sample 5559291 | NCBI WGS metagenome assembly JAABUO01 (sample SAMN10711878, study PRJNA513372) | rock metagenome | isolation source: Antarctica rocks | place: Antarctica: Victoria Land, Finger Mt sud
GCTACCCATCTGGTTGCAGCTGTGCTAGCATCAGTACCTGCAATTATAGCTTGCTTACCTCACAGCAAATTTTGATGGCACGCAGGTCTCAGCAGGGGGCCAGTGGGGTGCAGACCCTGCGCCTCACCCCTGACGACCTGCGCCCTGGCACCATCTTCTTTGCCTTCTTCAACGTCGACTACTTTGTCCACCAGAGATACTCCTTCATCTTCTTGGTGAGCCCTTCTGGCCTTCCTCTGCTGTGTCTTACTTGAGGTCCAGGCCTCCAGTACTTATGTGATAACCCTAAACCCTGACTATATAGTTGTCAGAGCCCAGCATGGCCCTTGCCTGCCCTCATCAAGGCAAGAAACTCAGTCAGGCCTACACAGGCTTCTTCCACTTCACACTGTTGAAGCAAACGGGAGCACAGCAAATGAGTCACTGTGCTGCTCGTTGAACAAGCTCCGTCCTTGTGACTGTCTCTGATCATTGTGGCATGGCATGGCATGGCATGGCATCATGCATTCTCCACAAGTTCCACCGAGCGCACTCCTGCACAGTGTCACGGCGTCATGCAAAGTGATAATCACAATGATAATAATCATGATTATAATAATAAGTTTAAGAGTGATGATAACAATAATATTGATAGTAATAATACAGACTGGCCACTCTGGTCATTGTTGTGTATATACTCCAGTGTGGTTGGCGTGCGCAGGTAGTACCAGTGTCACCGCAAGGCAGCGGCAATGATGTGAATGCCTACATCAGCCTCTGCCTCGGAGTTGCCCTATCCTTCTCAGCTGCAATGTCCCTGATCCTGCTGTGGCGGTGGACCCACCACAGGGCCCTGGAGGGCCTACCCACCTTGGGCCCGGGGAGAACCTGCACTGGCATAGAGCCTGAGACTGTTGCCAGTTTCCCTTCTTACCGGTATCAGGAAGAGGGTGGACAGGATGTGACTGCAAGGGCTGTGTCTGTGCGGCAAACTGCGGAGGCAGTGGTTGAAGTTGATGAAGGGACTGTTGAGCGTAGGAAGTCTGAGCCGGTGTTCTCTTCACCAAATCTGGCTGCTGCAGCTGCACAAGATCCTATCAAGTGAGGAATACATTGGGTCACTGAATGTACACTGTGTATACTCTTTGTGACATAGCTGTTGGCTGTAACATGCATGGCATCTGCCTATGTTGATACATATACACGAAGGTTTACACTGATGGGGATTGCATTTTGGAGGCGTCTGTGTCGCAGCTCTGCATTAGTGTGTGCTGATCTTGGCATACGGCAAGAACCCTCGCATACAAAACAGGTCCATAATCTGGTATGCCTGCTGTGCTGTCTTTTGCCAATCACATGATGGTGAATGCCACAAATGTCTTCTGCATGCAGGGTGTATGAAGGGCCTTCTTGTGCTGTTTGCTTGGGTGACTATGAGATAGGGGAGATGATACGGCAGCTGCCAGACTGTCACCATCACTTCCATCTGGACTGTATAGATCAGTGGCTGGCCACGCACACCACATGTCCCATGTGCAGAAGGTCGCTGCTGCCTCCAGACCCCAATGCACAGGCCCCTGTGTCCCCATCTGACAGCCCAACTGCGCACCTGCTGCCCTTGTGGGCAACCAGTGCTAGGGGTCAGCATCATCAAGAGCTAGCTGTTGAGCTTCGACCAGTAAGCTGCCCACCACCAATAAGCCCTCTGTCTGATACATTGAGTGACGCTGTGATGTATGTGCTAGCTGCATGCCTGACAGTCTATAGCATCTTCAAGGCTGTTGTAGCCCACCAAAAGAGTTTGCAATCGGTTTGACCTGGACTGCAGCCCAATATCATGTATTTAGCTCTGCCAATGGACGATTTGATTTGGTGCAGTTGGATCACCATCGTCGGACAGATGATTCCCACGAAAGCCTCGAGGCTGAGGGCTCTTCCACAGCATTACTCAACGACTCTACTCGAGATATTCAGATGGGGCCTACTATATAGTGAGCGTGCAGTTGATTGCTCTGTATGAAAAACCGTGTGTGTTGGGCTGAGGCCACAAACCTCACAGGTTAGTGCAATCTTAATAGATACAATCCATCGCTGTGACAGCAGTCTGCATACTTCAGGCCATAAAGCTCGTCATGTTCGTTGCCGGCATACCCTTTCAGACAGCAAGCACACAATTGCATCAAAGTAACAGCATGACCAAAAGATCTTGCAGGCAACTGGAAACTCATGCATGGAAACTTATATGGAAAAGTTCTTGGCATTTTCAACACAAAATAAGTGGGCAAACTCCCAAAAAAACGATGTTCAATATAGCAAGTAAAATCTCATTTAAGGCAACAGGTTTTGGTGTTTTGTCAGAACAGAGTCATTGTTTGCTGAAATGACACAACATTGCAACAAACAGCTTTGCTGAACTGCTACAGTTTACATCGTCTGCTAATACTTACGCTACTCAACTAATTGGCACCACTGCAAGATCGAGTGACAAGTTCAGCGTTGTATGCTGCCAAAGCTTGCTGGTATATTTCAGGCTTATCCTTAGCCCACTGCACAGTACCCAAGTAAAACTTGCTTACGTGGTCAGGCAATGCACGAAAGTACTCTTGATTTCGCTTCAAGCCCTTTGTGGGCGCTGTTTGTCCATTGTAGAAAACAACCTTACCATCTACGCGCAGCCCAAGCCATCTACTCTTGGGATCAGGAGGCAAACCAGAGAAGGCAACGCCATCTCTGAGCTCTAGTTTTGATGCGTTTTCTTGAATGCTGTGCTGCTGTGACCAGTAGGTGTAATCGCTTTGCAGCAGGATCTTGTCAAGTGGTTTAGCAGAACTGCTGCTGGTGCAGTCTGATACAGATGGCTCTGGCGTATCCACATCCATGCTTTGTGTGTCATCACCTATAATGAAAAATCGGTGATGGTGATGTTCCCCAGACTGCTTGACTTCAGCCCATATATTATGGCTAGACTCTGCCACGATTCTGCCTTCTTGGCTTGTGCATGGGTCATCATATGATGCAACACCTGTCACGTTGATCTTCCACGGTGCCAGCAGGTGACTGACAAGCCATCCTAGCCATTTTAATGGCATTGCAGCTAGCTTCTTCTTGTCTGGAACAAGCTGACTGTTGTCAGTACTGAGCTGCCATGGGCAGTTGCCGCAGTGTGGCTGAGCACCTGGGCCTGGACAGGTTGTTGTGTGTTTGTCTATGAAAGGGTGGCGGCCCTTGAGACCATTGCTGAAGTGACCAACATAAAATGCGGCATCTTCTCCCAAAGGCAAGCCCACAGCCTCTCTGAGGGAGTCAGATTGCTGCTGAACGTGCTCGATTGGCCAGAAGCCATGCTGGACTGCCAGAAAGGCCTGCAAATAGGAGGCTTGCGCTTTGGACAGAGCCGGCGTCAGGCTGAATGCGCCCTGAAAGTAAGGATCGCGAGTTTCCTGACTTTGAAGCCAGACTGGCGTGGCGGACGATTCTTGGGACTTTGTGACTGGAATGAGGAAGTCTGGAAAAGCTTGGCGCAGCTTGAACTCAATATGCGCAGGACTGACTGTCATTCTTCAGCACAGTCTCGGAACTATTTCTGCTGCTTGCGATATCTGTCTCACGCTGCACATGCACAAGTCACCATGCGTACACTTTGACTAGCGCATATCCCGCACAGTCTACGCCTACAGCATGCTGCAAGGCTCGTACCTGCTCAGCAGCTGTAATTGTTCATGTCGACTGCTCCTAGGATCAACTGACAAGTCTGAAACCAGCTGGAACGCCCTGCAGCCAGCTCGTGGCGCTCGGCGGTCTGGTTAAGTTGCTGCGTCTGGGGGGCGCAGAAGCTTGTGCGCAATCTGCTTCAACAGACAGCCTCTGGAAAGGAGTGCATGGGCTTGTCGGACCGCGTGCAAAGTATATGGCTTGTCGGACCGCGTTGAGAGCAAGCTGCAACGCTATTGCGATGGCGCTAATGCAAAAGCCACTCTCACTCAAGCAAAGCAAAAATATGGGGGGTGGTCAGTGTATCGAGGTCTTGCCTGCTGTCTTGGTGGCTAAGCTTCGAGCTCCACTGGTGATACGTAGCCTGGCACAGACACTGGAAGAGCTTGCAGCGAACAGTATTGACGCTCGGGCTACTCGCATTGAAATTGACGTCAATGTTGCGGCACTCAGTCTGACGGTTGTTGATGATGGCTGCGGCATTCCTCAAGCTTCATTTGCATCAGTTGCTGGAAGGCACTGTACTTCGAAGCTGCAGGACCAAAAGCAGTGGGAATCCGGCATCGCTACCCTGGGCTTCAAAGGGGAAGCCTTGGCGTCTATAGCAGAAGTCGCTCTCTTACAGCTGACTTCCAAAGCAGCAGGAGCGTTCGAAACGCACATGAAGTTGCTGAAAGGGGGAAAAGTGATCAAGCAAGGTTTAGCCTCTGAGCAAAGACAAAAGTCAGGAACAGTTGTATGTGTCAAAGATTTCCTGTTCAATCAGCCAGTGAAACGCCGCCATTTCACACAAACAGGGTAAGCAAGGGCGTTTATGCCGTGTCAGCTCTGCATCTTCTGCGCTGTCTTTATGCAAAATGCTGTACAGGCTGCAAAGAGAGCTAGATGCATGCCGGGAGGTTCTGTTGCGCCTGGCGCTGGCTCATCCTGCAGTCTCCTTTGTGCTGACCAGCAACAAACCTAGCAGGCAGCTTCTACACCTACCAAAGGTCAGTAATTGTTCATGCATCTGATGCTTTGCAAACATAGGTAGCTCATGCTAAACGCACTCTGCAGGGCCGCACTGTTGCTGATGTCTTGCCGCTGATCTTTGGTGATCAGCAGCAACACACCTTACAGGAGGTTGACTATTCATCTGCAGCAATGTCAGTCCAAGGCTACATCACTGTCCCTCCAGCAAGCTTTGGCCACAAGCACAAGCAATACCTATATGTCAACAATCGCTATGTCAGAGCAGGAGAGGTTGGCAAGCTTATCACCCGCCTGTTCAAGACTGTCATGCTTAGATTGGGGCAAACAGATGAGCACCAGCAAAAGAGAACCAACCAAGTACACCCAGCCTTTGCCTTGCAGATCAGCTGCCCTGCCAGCTCATATGACATCACCTCTGATCCAGACAAAGCTCATATCGAGTTTGCAGACTGGCCTGCTGTGTTGTCAGCAGTCCAAGCAGCTGTGCTCAATGCCTGGCATTCTGTCATAGGGGACAAATTGCTCACAGAGCTTTTGGACTGCCCATCTGGCAACGCAATGGCCTTTCTTCAAGCACAGTCTGCAGCAACAGAAGCTGGTAGAGCAGAGCTGCCAATGTCATGCAATCACCTACCCCACACATTGCCCTCCCCATGGACTGTCCCAGGCTGTGAAACAGCTGCTGGCAGACGCAAACGCACAAGAGAACACAGCCCACCTCATGCCTTTTCTAGTCAAGAAGACATGGACTTGGCAAATCTCTTCAGAAGCTCAGCAGGCTCCCAAGTCATGAAGGCTCACACCTCTGGGCCTGAAGCAGACCCTGCAGGCGTGCCCAGTGAAACAGGTGTTCACAGTGCAGAGCCCTTTGCTGCTAACCAGGCAGCACCGCGAGGCCTGCTTGCGCGGCTGCAGTCATCCGTCAAGCTCAAGCTTGCACCAAAGCTCGGCTCACAAGCAGCAGAGCGCCTACATCAGGCTGAGGTCACGCCTGCAAATCTCCAGGCAGACACCATCAGCCCAGCTGCAAGTCTAGAGCTTGAAGCAGGCACAGCTGATGCTTCACAGTTGCCTTGCTCTGCAAGATCCCAGGCTGCACAGACAGACAGGCACCAAGGGTCACGTGATGAGATCAGGCCCAGCGCAAACATCCTCACAGCATCAGGCAGCACTGGTGCACACCATTTCAGTCTCACAGCTTGCGCTGTGCATGCTGACCAGCCCAGGGGCAGCCAGCCAGACAGAACCAAGAGGCACGGCAGGAGCCATCAGCGTCACAAGCAGCGCAGAGCAGTGTCGGCTCCTCCACACTACAGGTCCCATAGACGCAGAGCACACACCAACCCTTTGCACAGCCTACACACAGACTGCTCAGGCACACCTCCAGGAGGCACAAGCTCCAGGCAGCGCTGGTCAGCTGCTCTTCACCCCTCCCCTAGCATAGCCCCTAGTGACTTGCCTCAAGAATGGCTCCAGGATAGGCAAATCAGGCAGCGGCACACAGTGTCTGGTGTGTGTGGTCAAATGAGACAGAAGCTGTCAGCCAGACCAGCAGATACTTCCTTGTCAGGTGTCTTCAGGCAAAAGAGGCTTAGTCACCCAGGCAAGGCAACACTGCAGCCTGCAGAGCTGCCCAGGCAAAGCTCAGCTGGCAGTCGGCCTGCTAGCATCCCACCACTGGTGCCTCCTGCACCTGCTATGGCCCAGCAGGCAACGCCTCCCCCATCCACCAAAGAGGCTGACTTTGACTTTGTCCCTGAGCCTGCAAGGAAGAGGGTGCGCTTTGACTTGGCCCTACATGGCAGTGATGATGCACATCAGAGCAGCGCAGCATCAGCTGTTCCAGCCACACCTTCCATGCAAGCTGCTGACCAGCCAGGGCACGGCTCAGTCAGAACAGCGACAACTTTCTTGCATGAACCAATATCCAGCGCTGCTCTCAACCATTCTGCTGAGCAGCACACACGAGGTGGTCCCAGCTCTGGCGTCCATCCGCAGCAACAGAGCAGTCTAGCATCTGCTGAGCAGCAACAGCTGGCCTTGCTTAGCAGTGCACAGCCTGCACAGCAGACCAGTCTAGCAGTGCCCTCAGTTGCAGAGCTGTTGCAGTCCTGGAGCAACCCCAGCATGCATCCCAGCAGTGCCAGAAGCATCGCAGATCTTGCTGCGCTGTGTGGTAGTGCTGTGCACAGCGTAATGCCAAGTACCATCACCAGGTCTGACTTCCAGCAAGGCGTTGCTCTGAAGCAGATGGATAACAAGTTCATAGCCTTGGTGTGCAATGGTGTGCTGTCTGTGGTGGACCAGCACGCTGCTGATGAGAGAGTGCGCCTTGAGAAGTTGAGAGCAGCTGTACTGGGGGCACAGGTTGGTTGCTGTCTGCTGTTCACTGCACACTTTTTGACTTTGTTTGATGCTGATACAGCGCAAAGTGCTTGGTGCCTACATAGTAGCCTGGGCTGTGCAATATAAATCTTTACCATGACAGAAAAATCTGCTGTACAAGGCAAACTGTCAAGAAATCGCTGCACAAACAAACTTGCCTATATATGGCCACCTGTGACCCCTTGCTCATCAGCCAGCAGAAACAATGTTCACAGATCGTGTGCTGCTCACATGCAGGGCTACATTAGTAGCGTGGCAGTCGTTCCATCCGTCCGTATGAACCTGAGCAGCAGTGAAGTGCAGATGCTGGAGACTTACCGACCCAACCTAGAGCACTGGGGCTGGCGCTGGAAAGCGTGTGGGCCTCATGCTGCATCGGTGCTGCTCACAGATTTTGGCAGCGTGTTGGATGTTTCCATGAATGCTGTTGACTTGCAGGTTTGTGTCATTTTGCTCTGCTTCATGGTGTTTGCTGCTTGGTGGCACACCTGGGTCTGCTACTCAGACTGCTGCTGACTTCTGCCTGCTGTCTTTTCCCTTTCTGTCAGCTGTGCTCTGCTGCTGTTTGATTTGTTTGCCAACAACAATTTTTTGAATGTGGTTTTGCGCTAATGCATTGTCTGAATGTGCTGCAGTGCTGAGACTTGATCCAAACCAAATTGTCCATGTGGATATACATTTTGGTCACTGTCTGTGTGCCTTGCTCTGCAGGTTTACTTGCATCAATTGGCAGAGACTCAGGGTGTGGCGTTGCTGCCTCCTGCTGTCATTCGTACTCTCAATGCCAAGGCGTGCCGCAGCGCTACCATGTTTGGGGACCTGCTACTTCCTACAGAGTGTGCCCAATTAGTTTCATTGTTGAAGGCTACCCAGCTTTGCTTCAGTTGTGCACACGGCCGGCCAACCATGGCACCTTTGGTTGATTTGCAAGCTTTCCACAACCAAGTGGCAATCAAGGGGTCAGCCTCTTTGTGTAACAGAGTTCCAAGAAATGATGACATCAGCTTGAAGCAAAAATTGTGCAGATTGCTGGACACATGATGTGATTTGCAATAACACTTAGTCTTTGGCAATCTCTGTCATGTGTTAAAAGTTGCTTCATCTTGTATACCACTGTAGCAAGCCTCAGCAATATGACTGTCTGAGACTGGCATTTGATTACAGGATCTGAAATTTGTGCTTCTGTTGTAGAAAAGGCAGCCAACACCTCTGACTGACGGTTTGGCAGGCTTACCACTAGCTTTGTTGGTATGCTGTATTAGACAAGCCGAGGTGTCAAACTTCAGTTGTTGCCGTGAGATGACAGTTAGACTTCAAATGCAAGCCTTCAATCTGCTTTATTGCTTGCATTGTTGAGTGTAACATAGGCAAAGTCCACACCTGGGTCTACATGCAGTGCTCCACTTCTGATTGCAGCGCCAAGGGCATGGTTTGCATTTTGCTGTAGTATTAACGAGCAAATTGCATTGAATGCAGCTCCTGTCGAGACTGCCATGCATGCAGTACCTATTCTGTACCATTGTGCTTAAGACTATCTATGAATGCTGTGCACACCAGGCTTTCTGAGAAAACTGCTACAGATACAAACACAATGCTACCGAGCACCATCACCAGTGTCCAATCGCCTTTTCTGACCGGCTTGAGCCCTTGTAGGACGGCAGCTGACTTTGTACCTGCATCAAGCAACCATGTTTTACATACGTCATGAACAAATGCTCCAACTCCAATGCATTTTCAGGCATTTGTATTATAGCCAGACACATGTGCAGCAGCAGCTTTCCACAATTTGGTGCCCCAATACTCAGGAAGTACAAAGCATGTACGTTCAAACAGTTGCAGCATGACACAAGAATCCTGTGATGTGAGGGACATCAGTACCTCCAGTCCTCTGTTGCCTTCATGGATATCCTGCCTGCCTCGAACAGGCACTGCTCCTCTATACAGATCAGAGACTGCACTTTGGTGGCCTCCACACCATTGTCACTTGTGTGAGCCTTGCTCAGCAGCTCCTGCTTGCACCACATATCCCCAGTCAGGCTATTACCAGAGAAATCAGCAAGCGGTGCCTTACTTTAACTTTGTTTTGGAAATGGCTGTGCAGTGTCAAAGAACAGTGAAGGCGAAATGCTTCAAGACTCAGGTTTATGGATGTCTTGCAGGTCATCACATGGAACAACACGGAGATGGTTGAGATTTTCAAAAAGGATCATTGGCAGTGTTGAAATTTGTACCACTGTCACAAGATCATTGCCAGAAAACAATTTTTCATCCATGCATGACAAAACATGCAACAGCAACACAACAGGAACATGCCTTGCAGATGCTGCTTGAGGTCTGGCTTTTTGTGGACCATTTGCATGACAATGTTGTGCTGTAATCCATACATGATGTACTGTTGACACAGTGAACAGTGCTTACTGGCTGCAAGATACAATATTTATTCTGCTATCAGGTTGACCGCCAAGCAGTGGCTGAAGTGCGCCTAAGCTTCTTTCTCAAACACACAGCCTCAGCAAGATAGAGTCTGTTGAGCTTACCTATGCCCTCGAATGCATCTACACAGGAGTAAAGGAATCAACACAAGACTTTGCAGTACAGGCTAAAACCTTCTTGCTGTGACAACATCATTGGAAAATCTCACACAAGCAGCCAGATGGATACTCACCTGATATCTGGCACGAAATGTTTTGACCACAAAGGATGGTAGGGCATCATCATTGTACACAAAGGGCTGCAGCCCTAAGGCTACAGTGTAGAAGTAAGGGCAGCGCATCTTGAGGTCCTCACAGCCAGGACCGGCCCTCATCTTCTCGCGCATCTTCTTCCCATAACATTTTGGCAGCCTGCACATGCCATACACTCATTGGTAACTTGTACTTGAGGCCCGCCAAAGCATACACCAGTACCCTGAGACACCAGTGTATAGTTGCAGTATAGTGACAGACAACTGTACCACCCAAACTCTCTCTTCTCCTGATCAGATTGCACAGCTGGCTGGAAATCAAAAGCAGATGCAGCCTTGCAGCTACAAAGAAAATTGGCTGCCGATTGGCTAAGATGGGCACTTCCGAAGGCAATACTGGCATTCCAGCTGCAATCTGCTGCTTGAAGGCAGCATCAGCTGCAACAAACAAATGTTGATCGCAACTTGGGCAGAATAGTGCAGTGATGACTGCCTTATCATCAGCACTTAATTCTGAGCCATGCACATGGTGTTGAGCAAGATGCAGATGTGGGTCTCTATCTATGAGTGTACTGCTCCCTCCTCTGTGATGATCATCAGTCTGACTGAAACATGGACGACAGTTTTGCTCTTGGCTCAGATTTGTTTCCCCATTAGCACAACACACAAGCCTTGTGTGGCTGCATTGCAAGTCAGCATGGGGACCTGAGTGTTGCAGTCAGGAAGCTTGCCGACACCATTTTTGTAAGCAGACAAACAGCAAGTGTAAACCAAAACCTGACACTTCGCTTGCTTTTCAGCGGCATGATGTGAACCTCACCTGACAGTGACCATGTTCCTGGCAGCTACATCAGTGGCCAGCCACAGTGGTACGTCCAAGCTGTGGCCTTTCTTAAGGTTGTCATGCTCGCTGCTCTGATCCAGCAACTTGCCACAGCTGTTGACATGGGTCTGTAGTGTGCAGGGGATGGCTGTTTCCCCAGCTAGGATGTCATGTAGGTCATAGTACTTTGCCCCTGAGCTCATGCCTTCCTGACTTATGTGAAGCTGCTGCTGTAGCAGGGAAGGGGTGTGCAGCAATTTGCACCTGCACCTTGCACCTCAATGGGGGCTGCACAGCAGCCTATGCCCAATGAGCTAGTGGTATGTCAGCCAGGAAGCCAAGGGTCCAGCCACAACCAAGCTGGTGTGTGTATGCGAGTCTGAGCTGTAAGGTTGGCTGCAGCTGCTGATGTAGATGATCTAGCTCTGGGCACAGCTATGCTTGGCCTCAACAGAAGCTAATGGCAGGCTGATCAGGGCAACGCAGGAATAGACATGTGACTATGTGAGCAGATGTTGAAGCTGATCAGCGGCTGAGATGCTGCTTTGTCAGATCTAGCAGCTCCTGCTGCTGTGTTTCGGTCAGGCGGGATTCACAGTCTGGTACTACCTACAGCATAGAGCACAGTTGTGCATTGGAGCGCTCATGAATCCACACAATTTTGCCGGTGTTGATGACCTACAGTCTGAATATGTGCTGATGATGATGACTACCAGCATGGTTTGGGCTGTATGGGACACATGTGTGTGACCTGCTGGTGCAAGCAAAGTCTTTCTGGTTTGTGGCAAAGAGAGATTGCTTACCAAGAAGAGCTCTACCAAAGATGTTGGGGCCAGGTTGATCAACTGGAGCACAGATGCCTTATCCAGCTTGTAAGGCTGCAGTGACACAGGTTTGTCAAAATTCTGATAGTGCATGACCCAAATCAATATACGATGTGACTTGAGCTGCGTCACCTTCACAGCGTCATAGAAAGCTTGGACCTGCTCCCTTGTGGGTATCACTGGGGAAAATGAACTCAAAGCGGCGTATGTCTGAACAAGAAAGAGGGACATTGCGTCAGTATATGATAGCTAGATTATACAACGCAGGAGAGCTTGAAGCTGATCTGCTTGCTGCACACCTTTTGTTCTGCAGGCAGACTGTTGCCTACTGGTCCCAAGTGGCACCCACGCTCGTGCAAGAGTTGTAAGACTTCTGGATTTGAGACGAGGCCTACATTGGCGTCTAACCTGCAGGTCATGGGGCTGCAGCGTTGTGTATGTGAAAGAAATTGCGAGGGGAAGTTGCAGGTTCGCAACTGCGCTTGTGCAGGCAACAGCAAAACGTGCTTGAAAACGTGAAATCAACTTTGTTTCCTGAGCTGTGCAAGGCGTAGTAGAACAAGCAAGAAAGCATGACCATCAAGCGAGCAGCAGCTTACACTTTCATGCACGCACAGCTGCCCTTTACTGAGAACGCCGGTGAATCGTGCTTGAGACTGCAAGCACAGCAGAACAACACCTCACATCGCCGGTGTAATCTGCTCTGGACATGCAGCTGCTGAAATATAGTCAGCTCAGTTCAAATGGTTGCAACACAAGCCTGCAGGGCTTTGTTAGGTTTTGCTAAAAGAGAACTCAGTGTCTTGCGCCAAGGCCACCCTAATCTTCGAACGAAAGCAGCACGCCATTGTAGTAAGGTTCAATGGCCTCTTACCCTCCATACGATGCATCAGCATACCAGCAGCCGGCTGCATATCCTCCGCCTGCCGCTGATCCGAATGCATACTATGCAGCAGCGCCTCCTCCTGCTTACGGTGCCCCACCACCAGCCTATGGGTACCAGCCGCATCCGGACGAGGTCAGGACATTGTTTCTGACCGGGTTCCCAGAAGATGTGAAAGAGAGGGAACTGAACAACGTGCTGCGTTTCTTGCCAGCATATGAGGTAAGGATGCTTGGATCAGGGACCGCGCGAAACATCCGTGTTCCTTCAGGCCATCTTAAAATCTTACATCAGCACGCACGGCCTGCTCCATGTTGCTGAGTTCTGTCACACAGGCATCGCAAATGCACCACAAGAATGGCATGGCACAAGGGTTTGCCTTGTTTCAAAACGGTGCTGCGGCAAGAGCAGCAGTGGACAGTTTGCACAACATGGTGTAAGTTGGCACGATGACCATATTGCAGTTACTCATTCCATGACATAGCCATTGCCAGCAGCTTCTTACTTTACAGTGTCTGCTGGTCTTACAGGTTCTGTGAGGGTGCTGTCCTACGCTGTGAGGTAGCACGCAAGAACATGTATTTGAAAGAAGACACTGCTTCTAAACGTGGAAAGTATGAGCATCCCCCAGCTGCATACCCAGGCTATCCTCCTGCTGCTGCTCCCGGTGCAGCTCCATACTACCCTCCTGCTGGAGCAGCTGCAGCACCTGCGGCAGCAGCTGCAGCAGCCAACAGGCAGTATGTGTCAGGTAGAATTGCATGCTGCTTTGCAGCTCGCATAACACATGAAGCACCAATCAGAATACCAGCATGCGCCAGCAGCGTGACTTTTGCTGCTGCTACGCAGTGAGCAACACTAAAGACAACCCTCCATGCAACACACTATTTGTGGGAAATCTGGGGGACGCAGTCAGCGAGGCTGAGCTGCGCCAGCTGTTTGGCACACTAGCAGGCTTCAGGCAACTGAAGCTCATACGCGGGGCTCGCAGTGTTACATGTTTTGTTGAGTTCAATGACTTGCCTTCAGCCATGGCGTGCCATCAGAACCAGCAGGTACAGCTTGTCCGGGCCACCTTTCTGTATGGTATAAGTTGCACCTTTGCTGCGCACTCTTGTACACGGTTTGCTATGACATGGGCCAAACAAGCTTGTGCTTGCATGAGAGACATGCAGTTGATGAATACATGCTTGACCAACACATGTGCTCATTGGCAGGGCGCTGTGCTCACATCATCGGACAGGGGAGGCATTCGGATCCAGTACTCCCGTAACCCATTTGGCAAGAAACGGGACTACGATGGCAGCTTCATCAACACACCAACAGTGGCAACATACACTGCACCCTCATATGAGCAGCCAGCAATTGCTGCTCCGGCGTATGGTAGTGGAGGTGCTGTGTCTGCTGCTTACAGCTCTGGGGATTACTCAGCCCCAGCTACTGCTCCAAGTGCAGATGGAGCACAGCAAACAAATGGGCAAGCAGCAGGCTATGACGCAGCTGCAGCAGCCCAGCCAGGTGTGGCAACATGATGTGTGTTGCTTTAGTCTGCAGCTGTTCCTCAACGTGGTGATCAGCTGTTGCCCAAGCTTGTCAATAATCACCTGACTCATTATTGTGTCTGCCCTGATGCAGCCGTTCCAGGAGTTTGAAAGTAATGCTCCATGTTACCAGCATGCAGGTGAGACATCAAACCACTCGCTTGTCTTGTGATATTATTCAGCACTTTAGTTTGGAATCCATTACTGCCTGCAGAAGCACAAATTGAAAGACTACTCTTGCACTGACGTGCCATCTCCCCTGCAGGCTGACGCATATTGCTGCATCATCACATTCACCGTTGTGCTATGATGGCCATGCATCCACTGGTGCATAGTAGGCCTTATAGGCACTGCTCTGGGCATGCGCAACAATGCAGGCATTACTGGCTCACAAGCAATGGAAGTGCTTTCAGCAGATGTGGCACAGCATATTAATCATTTGTAACATGCAGCAACAGTAGTGCTTTGTTGCGCATGAGGCATTGGGACACTGCTTGTTCAACTGTGGTTGCTATTGACATATTATCATCGTTGGGAACTATAATTTGACATCATATGTTTGTCAGTCTGTGTAACGGATGTCGGTAAGTGCAAACCAGCTATGACAAATCAACTTGAGTGATATCCCATATAACATGTGCAGCATGTGTTTCATTTACATGTGTATTTCCAAATTTTCGATGTGTATTGCACATTTCGTTGTGTGGACTGATGATTACGCTAAATGGTTCCTCAAACCAACAGAGTGTTGCTCCAGCAAGTGAGCAACAAAACGAGGAACTGTACCTGGCTTTGCAAATCAGTGCATTTTTGGAGTCGTGGATCGGATAACTGACCTATCAAGCAAAAGAGTGTTACAACAGCAAATTGTTAGCGCTGTAGCATCGTTACCTGTCGAGATTTGTACTTGTGAGCATTTGCTGAGGCTGAGAAAACACGTCATGATGTCATGATGCAACTTACATTTGCTGGTTCTCTATGGCGGTCTTTATGAACATCAATGATTTTTGGATAAGTTTGATGCGCATAATGTAATGGCATTTTAGTGCACTTCTATCTGTACCAATTTGACGTCCTTAACAATTATAGCATGGATGGACGCAAAAGGTTGTGTCCCGATAAGAATTCTGCTTTGACAGCAGCGTTTGCCGCAAACTGGATTCAGTTGACGCAGCGGAACCACCACCTTATGCACATGCTGCTAGTCATGCTAAAAGCAGTCATGCAGCCGGGTGGGGCCGATCGCGTCCCGGTGACTGTGTATCACACGTGGCGCTGAAACAATTGGCATTTCGGCCAGGATATCAATAAGAATTTGCCTCAAGCGTGCTTTCGGTCGCCGCTCGAGCTCAAGTCCAGAGTCACGTCAAAGACCTTGTTCACCGCCGAAGCTTACCCCGACATGTTCCTTCCCGAGCTTCCACAATCAACCCGAAACAGTTCTTCTTGACGTGATTCCCGACGATCTTCCAGTCCACCCCTTGCCCACTCCCCTATGGTAAGTTGAGGCAGACCCGTCAACCTATGCCTCGACTAGCCCTCTCAAGGTTCCCCACCGCCCTTCCCTCACCTCTTACCCCCTGCAGGCTGACCGAACAATATATGTCGGCAACGTCGGGGCCACAGTGGACGAGTTTATGCTCAGAAGCATTTTCGAAAACTGCGGGTTTGTCACGCAAGTCAGGATGGCCGGGTAAGCGGTCTTCATACCTTATCCTGAACACTTGCTACATGCAAGACATTCAGCAAGCCACGCTGCTTACGGGCAAGCCCGCCAGAGTCGGTCGGTTGCCATACAAAGGCATCCTCAAGACCTGATTAACATCCATACTGTGAGCTCTAAACGGTCTAATGCTGGAACAAAGCTGAGTCTTTACACATGTTCATGCAGGAAGCGGGGCTATGATACAGTTTACTGTTTTGTGGAGTTTGCAGATGCACAGTAAGTACTTTCTCCTCTATGCTCACCTTGGGTCAGGCCGCCCTTACTCTTCTGTCGTATTGTCAATGTCTGACTTACATGTGGTATGTCAAAGCTTGCCTTGTCAGCAAATGATTTGTTATGCAGGCAAGCGGTCACAGCACTGGCAATGAATGGCTTGCAATTGGGAGATAGGCAAATCCGAGTTAGCATGGCAAAGGCCCCGGCCCGTAGTGCTCCTGAGCAAAGGCACAGCAATGACATGCTGGCAATCAACCTGATACAGGCCCAAGCTCAGGCTAGGCTTATGCAGTTGCCAGCTTTCAACATGCTGCTTCCAATGTCAGGCGTTCACACCAACAACATGGTCAAAACCAAACGGCCGCATCAGGATCCAGACAAAGTTGTCAGGACAGTATTTGTAGAGAACGTTGATGATGAAATGGACGAACAGGTGTGTTTGACAAAAGTTCTTTGAGCATACATCACGGTTGCACATACCTCACAAGGCTCTGGCAACTGCATCAGTTGGACATAATCTGGCATGTAAGGCAATTAGCGTCTTCCTTGATGCATCGAATTTTTCTAACAAGGCGCTTGCAAATGCAGGGCTTGGCAGAATATTTCAGTGTGTGTGGAGAAGTGACAGCCGTCAGACTAGCTGGTACGCTGGGCAACAAAAAAGCCTGGATAGAGTTTGGGACAAAGGAGTCAGCAAGGTCAGCCAGAGAGTATGACAACATGGTAAGTTGCTTTGCAAATAAGCACTGCAGTTGTAGTCTTCAACTTGTCAACTTGAACAGCCTGCATTAAATAACTCTTTTTGAGGCAAATCATGTTTGCTCTGGAATTCAGCTCCTGTGCCTTTTTGCATCTCACAGTTCTTACTCAATGTAGTAAAAGTGATAGCAGTAGTTATTCGTATTAACGTTGACAGCAAAGTCAGAGTGTGTATGGCTGTGCTGGGTATCGCTGCTGATGCTTTGCTCAAACAGTGTGCACCTGCTAGTCCCTCAGTGGCAGCTTCACTTGCTTCTGCTTCCTATAGGTGCTTGGCAGCTCAACCGTGAGGGTGCGTCCGTCAAAGACAGCCATATACACCAACGGTCTGCAAAGGGAGCAGGACAGCAACAGTGGCAGCAAAACACCCTCACCGTCACGCACAGGGGACACCAACTCGCTGGGCGGCTCACAAAACCAGATGCGAGCAACCAGCAGGCACGCTGACAGGCATGCAGAGGTGGTGCAGCAGCCAGCCCAGCTGCGGAGTCATGGGCAGAACCATGCTGGCACATCTGGCTCGCCACCTCTTGCACCCCAGCCGCTGGCAGGCCCGCTGCCTCCCCAGCAAGGGGTTTCTCCGGGGGCTCAGCAGCCTCTCCAGATGGGCCCTTCACCAGCAGAGATTCAGCAGCATCTTATGGCAAATGGCATTCCACCTGGTATGATGCCTCAGCAGCAGCAGCAGCAGCTGCCAACAAATGGATCAAGCTATGGCGGAGCGCCAGCATCAATGCCTATGATACATGGGCAGCCTCAGGCTCAGGTACCACCGCACAGTGGGTATCAGGCCATGCCTTCTAGACCAGCTGGTGCAGGTCCGCGCATTGCAAACCAAAACTATGCTCCCACCAGAAGTCCTGTTTCTGGGCGGACGTCGCCTGGCTTGAAGAGGGGGTATGATGAAGTACAGCAAAGCAATGCCAGTGCTGCGGCAGCAGCTGCTGCCTTTCTGAGCAAGCAGCAGCAGCAGGCAGATGACAAACGTATGAGGATGTCTCACTAGTAAAATGAATGTTAAACCGTGTCATTCAATTTTGAGCTGTCTTGAAACAAATGAAGCTGCTCAGATGTCTGGCATTTTGTTTTTGAGGCGTATGTTGTACAGAAAATAGTTCTGAAGTTGTGTGTTCGTATTACAGAGTTTGTCCTTCCCCTTTTTTTCCTGCACAAGAAGGTACAGCAGCTTCATGCTGCCATGAAGTGAACTGCTGTTCTGCGTCTGACCATGTACATTTACCTGACCCTGGTAAACTTGCCCTGCAAATGCAGCACTCTCTGACAACTTCCAGTTCCAGGAAGGAATGCAACCAGGCTATGAAATAGTGAGAAGCAGTCATGTCCACTCTGCCCTCACGTGAGCCCAACAATCTAGTTCTGCAGTTTGCAAATCAAGGTGTGCAGGCCCGAGACAGCTTGTGTCTCTGTGTCAAGCGCAGCATGTTTTATGTAATAGCCGGTGAACATGATCGAGCGTTGCTGTCAGATAGGGTAGCACCATACAGGTAAACCAATTGTCGACAGGTTTTGGCATTGAACCTGAGAGTGGCTCAGGGCAGGACAATCACGTGGTCAGTCAGCTTCATTCCAACGATTGCAACCTCGTGCCACGGTGTGCACGGTACAATATTCTTGGCCACAGGAACGCTTTGTCTGTTTCAATCGTGAAATTACATGCACCGTCTCTAATATGGCAAGGAAGTTTTATACTCGTCAGAACTGGTGCCAACACTCCCCAGTTTTTTGACCAGTTCAAAACTAAATTAAATAACACTGAGTTTTGCAAACTGTGTGAGAACTTGCAGTTTTTGAGGAGTTCTGGGGAGTATGCAGAACTGGTAGTTTTGTCCAAGTATGGAGAACACACAGTCTTGGAACTCACTGTTGTGCACACAGTGTCTTAAACTGGTGGAAACTGACAGTTTCGATAGCAGCTTATACCATGAGTTTCAAACACACAGTCTGATGTACACACAGTATATCACCAGTTTTGCACACTTACTGCTGCAGCAAAAAGAAGCTTGAGTCCTGTGGACCGCGCTTTGTCCAGTGAATGTCGCTGTTACATGTTCAAACAACCAACATCCTAATTGACTGTTGGTCTATGGTACAACCCTCTAGGAAAGCATGTAATCAAATCACTGCAACACGAGTACTCTAGAGATCTGGTCATGTACTTCTTGACCTGATGATGTAATGGAACTTTAGCAGACATGAGTACATACAAAAGACATCACTGCTTGATGATTCAGTCAGCGGCAAGAATCGTCTTCTCCCACCATTGCTGACTGCTCATCTGCTTGGTCTTTCTGTAGTTAAGACTGAAAGAACTGCAGGCATGTTTGGGCGCTGCAGGTATAGGAATCGCACAGCGTGAAGGTACAGCCATCCACGGTAGCCTGAGATCTGAGGTTTGTCTGTGTGGCTTCACGCACAAGTCGCTATAGTCTGTCTTGTGTACAGCATGATCAGTGTCGTGCTTGCCCACAGAGTCTTTGTGACCTGTAAATAGGATGAGATGGAGAATCATACTCAGATGGGACAGCATACTCACATTTGCTTTCTGTACAGCAGTGAGATGCAGAGCATGATAGTGCGTACAGCTGCCAAAAGTCAGCCATATGCAGTGTTAACTGCCGATGTGACATCGGATTTCAAACATCACTACCAATCAAAAAAGGTAGGAGCCTGCGCTGACCTTATTGACAACAAAAGCTCAGACAGGGTGATCTCCACATCTGACACCTCTGTCTCGTGTAACTTCACTTTGGTGACATGGCAGAAGTACTTCAGGAGCACTTGAGCATCATGCGCACCCTTCTGAAGTTTGTCATCTGCAGCACAACCTGAATTTGACATCTTATGCCAACTGCTGAAATCAACAAGTGCCAAACCAGGTCCCTGCATATGCTGGTCAGTGCGTAGTGGTGCACAGGTGTGATTGCCATATGCAGGCAACAAAAGGCTGCAAAGCTTTGTACCTTTCAGGAGTGCTGTTGTGGTCTTGCCTGAGCCATACTGCCAAATTGTCTCATTCCTAACTATAGATGCAGACACATCTCTTGCATTTGTCTTGGTGTCCTTTTTGCCCTGCACGGACACATTGGCTGTGGTAAAGGAGTGAACTGCAGTTAGTGTACTTTGCTATACAGCTGCACAAAAATGCACTGTACATGCACAATGTAGTCTTGCACACCAGGCAGTGTCTTGGCCTGACCATCAATCTCGCATTTTTCACAAAGTCTGTATTGGAACTGCAGCCTGCATCAGTGCAGCAGAACTTGCCATAGTTGAGATATGCATCACCTCATCCAACATGTGCTCCACAGAGAGTGGAGCAGAGGTCAATAGCACAATCTATTTTTTATCTGCTTTCTAGAAAACAGCTTGTCTTGCAATGATTGGTCTCATAAATCAGTCAGCTACATGGACTCACCAGTATTGTGCATTCTCCCTGATTCTGGTAAATCACAACTTCAGCAAGGTAGCACAAGCTATGCAAGACCCTGTTCATCACATGCTTTACCTACATGGACACGATGCTTGTGCCAGTGCATACAAAATTCAATTAACAGCGCAGCGGAGAACCTGCTTGTCGCATACCTGGTCTGTGTAAGGCAGGAGTATCGGCAGTAAGTCAGTTTCTGCTGCAGGCCCGCACAGTTGATTGGTGAAAGGAATCTTAGATATACCTTGCCTGGCTGCTGTTGGAGCCTGCCCCCTCCCTGCACAACAAGTACACAAGTGACACAGCGTACAGTCAGCAGGTCATTGTTTCTTTTGCCCAGCCAGCCATTCACAAATGTCTTCTTGGCGCCAGTCAGTCACACCAGAGTGACGTGTTTGATGACTTTTTGAGTCGTCAACGCAGGATGCAGGCTCAATGAGGTCGAAAATTCAGACATCAAGAATGCTTATGTTGTTGACAAAACCCCTTGCAATGCCTTGTGAACACAAGAGAGGTTGCATCTTCTCCAGTACACAATAATAGATGGAACTGTGTGTCACGCTGATGAATTTCTACATATGGCCTGCTGGTACAGCGGAGCTTTGTCATGGCAGAATCGGTCTGACTGACAACAAGGAATGCACTCTGATCCTCCTGAAGCAGGTGGATTCGTTGTTTTCCTGGCGAGCTCGCTGCTTAAGTGGGACTCACCGCTCATGCTGCCTAGTGCAGTCCCTTGCTCGAAGATTGTCCGGCCGGTGTTACGCAAGCGTGCGCGGCAATTGGACAGATCACTGAAGCAGTGATCATTTGAAGTTGCAATAACGCCTGAGTGCCATTCCGACAGCCAGTGCAAGCAAGGCAAGGAGGCTGTGAGGAGCAGAAGAGCTTGCAATATTGCAGCCACATGCCGAATCTACAAGACAGGCGTCAACTGAGTGCACAAGATACAGTACCGCTTTGCTTCGCAGCATGCCAACTGTGTACGGTATCGTAATACGTCAGGTGCCTCAGACTCCACAGCAGCAAATGCTGGTCGTAAGATTGGCTAGCCGTCATGGAGCTTTGCCTGGACTGCCTAAAATCTGTTGACTGGGACAGGTCCACCAAGGCAAGGGCTGTCCGGCAAGACTGACGCCAGCGAGTGGCCGCATCGCTTGTGCTGGAGCGTCAACAAAGCGCTTTGCTTTCTGCAAAATACAAGCTGCTGCGTCAGCGGGTGCTGTGCCTGACACTGTGGACCTGCTGATACAGCTGGCCCTAGCGGCCGACTTAGTCCAGCAGAAATAGACTTTTTGTGCAGATCAGTCAGACAGTGTTTTATAGAAGGACATACTTCATGTTCTGCTTTAAAATATCATCTCGGGAATGGATCAAAATTACCAAAAGCAGTAGATGAACGCCGAAAAGCTTGATCTGCTGTCACATGAGGTGGTTTCTCATATAGCACCAATCAGGTATGCCCTTCTCATCACATGTGCAGCTCTTGTGAAGGCAAGTCTGATGCTGTGTCCGTATGTAGTGTGCTCAAGCAGTTTCTGCAGAGCTTTGGCCATCTCAAAGCTGTGCTTTCAAATGGTTGTCAATCCCGTGTACTGTTATGACAACATCAGGAAGGATGACATAACAGACACAGCTTCTATGGCACCAAGGACGTGTGTAGAAAAATAGTCAAGCTTGCAGCTGCTCAAACACACAGGCTATGGCAAGCAGGTAAAGACTATTTTGTTGCCATGCTGAGCATCAGTGCTCTCGGCTGACTTTTGGCATGTGTTCCGCTGTCAGGAAGTTTTGCTCCTGATGGAAGCTGCTACAGCAGCTCGCAAGGCCACCTCAGTTCTTTCTTCAAGTTCCAAATTTGGCAACAGAACTGTAAGTCAGTGTCCAAGAGCAAAAGCATTGTTGGCAATTATGCACATGTTGCCTTGTTAATCTGCTGCCTGTGTGCAGTGGTAAAGGACAAACAAGAATACATTTTCAGGTGTCTGGCTCTTGACAACAGAGGTTAGTCAATTCAACTGCTCACATAATGCTTCAGCGTTCATAGTGCGTATGCTGGTGTGTGCATCAGTCCTTCACTTTGGCATGCGCATGCATGTGAATTCATGTATGATGACTCATGCCAGTCAGTTATGTGAGGATGACTCATGCCAGTAAAAACAATAAAATGATGACTCATGCCAGTCAATCTTGGAACAATGACTCATGCCAGTCACAGTGTTGAGCATGCAGGTGCAAGCAAGGCCTGGTGTGTGCTATGGCTCTTGCACTGATTTCTGCTGTGCTGGAATGCAGGTTCATGTCAAATGAGCAATGGGGGTTTCCTGCCCTGGTGAGTGGTCCTGCAGCCATAGTCAGAGGCGACCTGTTGCTGACAAAGGGATATGATACCCCAAGTTCGCTGACAAGCTAGCGCTCATCTAAATCAACATAGAGCTGAATGGAGGAGAGCTCTATGAGCGTACAATGACTGTCTGCGCCTTGAAGTCTTGAAGAGCCAACTCCAAGCAGTTCACTCTGACAGACTCCCAAGCCAATTTGATGCACAGGTGCTGTGTATTTGTGTGATGCATAAGCACGCAGTACAACTTCAAGATGCTGCAGTCCATCCTATGTGCTAAGCAATGGTGCCGCATATAGCTCATGGCACTCACTGCACTGTATCTAGGGTTTAGGGTATATCCTATGTATTGTTGTCCCTGCTCTGTTGGTGCAGCCGTAGGGTTAGGGTGTCAACTCATCTGCATTGTGCACTCATCAGGAATGCAAATGTGGCAGGTGAGGCCCCTTTCGCAAGATCACAATCAACACATGCAGTTTGTTGCTGGGCTACTGGGCATTGACCCTCAGGGGTCCCTGCTCTCCTGGACCACTTGACCATGCTGTTGCATCTCTACAGCAAACATCAGCAGGTGAGCCAGCAACTGAATCACGGCATGCAGATGGTGGCCAACTCAACTGCTGCTTGCACCGGCATGGCTGAGCCGCTGCATTGCACACGCAAGACAGGCAAACGTCTTGTGAAGCACCATCATAGCGCAGGAGACTCCACTGTATCCAGGCTGTTTGGCTAGTACTATCACAGCTCTGCTGTCGCTGCTGGTTGCTGCTGACTTGAATGTACAAAGCCCACTCTGCGTCTTTTGATTGCCACTGTTTTTCATGCCAAAGATGTTTAAATACACCCTGACTGTGATGGTCTGCAGGTGCAAATGCTTTTCACAACAAGGGTCTGCTACCAGCCTGCTCCTGACCTTCAAGAAGCCCATCTGTTGTTCGTGCGCCACTACATTGCAGCACCTGACCAACATTTGTCGAAAAATTAGAGGGAGCAGGATATGACATTACGCCACCTGGTTTGGGAAGAGTCAGCGCAGCAGGTCCAGGATTCCCATGCCAGTGTATTCAGTGGTGGAGCTTGATGAAGTCAGAAAGCAGGTCTACATTTCCCCACACTTCAGCTATTGGCAAGCTGTTGACAGGACCATTTCCTGTTGAATGACCTCATTGACTGGTGGCCACCTGAGGAGCTCCTTCCATGAACAGTGGTGTGCAAGCCAGCAAGGGGTACTGTTGCAGTCCGGACCTGTAGTCAGGATCCTGAATTACACAGACGATGATAGTGATGATGAGGATGTTACAGAAGGTCCTACTGCTGTCTGATTGGAGCACATTACATATTGGAGCATAGTACACATGATTACAAGTTAGACCTGTGGATCTTTGTTGATACTCTGCTGATATTCTGAGAGGTTATGGTAAGTATTGAGTCTAGCATTCTGTTGACCTTGAGCAGGCAGTGTATGTCAGTGACTTCAATTTGTGTCTAGAATTGCAATCATCGCTCAGTGTAGACTGCTTTAGCCATAGTGGTACACATTGCTTTGCACACTCCTTGTAATTGATGTGCTGGGCTTTCAGACACCAAGTACGCCATCAGTGATGCTTGATTACAGCGGGCTGTGCTGCTTTGTATGTGGTGTGAGCTGAAAATGTGTGAAATATACTCATAGTTTGTGTGTGTATTAGAACACACAGTTTTCAATAAGGTCTGGTACAGTTTTAAACTGTGTGTATTCCATGGTTTCAGGAACTGCCAGTTTGCCATGAGTGTGAAAACTCTGTGTTTCTTGAGACTCTAGTCGGACTGGGTGTTCTGGCTCCAGTTTTCAGCAGTTTTCAGAACTGGCAGTTTTTGAACCAGTCAGCAAAACTGCTCCCAAAAATAGAGACGACATGTGTTTGATGCATATTGGTGATGAAAATGAAGAGGAAAGTACAAGCAGCCTTCAGTGGCAAAGTGCAATACTTGCAGGAGTGTAACTCTGTGCCAACAAGCTTTTGACTCACTGCAGGATGTCTATATTTGCTACCCAGAAAGCATCTGCAATGATGTCAATGTGTGATAGCACAGGTGTCATAACCATGCGCTCAACAGGCGTTCCATCTGATTTTTGCTTCACTACTTGTGCTTGCTTGTGCCTGGTGATCACAGTGCCCTGCAGATGCACCCAGCAATGTCTGCCATATGGCACATCAACATAGCATCGCACTGCAAATTGTGTGTCTGAACTTGAAGTTGCAGGCCATTGCAGATGTATCACAGGGCATGCACATAGCATGGACAGAGACGCATTCTGGCATTCAGAAGCTCACCTTCTTGAATTGCTCGGGCAGACTTTGATAGTTGATGCCATGCTGCCACAAGATCTCGTTCTTGTCGCCAGTGGTGGTGCCCTGCAATGCGCCATTGTCAGTTAGAGCCAGCCAGCCACACTCCCTGTTGCATGCAATGCATCATGTGCAGTGCATGACTTGCGCAGTTGGTGTGCAAACATCCTACAGAGGCTAAGACAGTTTATTGCCGTTTAAATTTTGCCTGTTTCAAATTGTGAGCCCAGCTGGCATCTCCAAGCCATGCAGATGCAAAGGGCAAGCCAGGATTCTGACAGAAATGACAGATTGCAAACACTCATGGACAGTACAGAAGACAACAATGATCTGGTCTGAGATGAACCATAAGGCAGCATGAACCTTACTTTGAGTAGCTGTTGAGCCTCTGCTGGTGTCTTGCCATCTTGCTGGATCAATGTCCAAAAGCATGTGTTGTACTGCGCTGCATCAGCAGTACATTCAGAGCAGCAACCCTTGTGAAATTGTAAGGTACGATCATTCCAGGATATGCTCTCGTGCCTGACAATTAATGAAGATAGTTGTAAAAGCAGCAGCAGGAGCTCAGAGCAGTCAGATGTGCATGCGGACCTGGTTGTTGATGTGTGTGTCTGCCTGTCGCCATGACAAGTAGTCCCTGAGGATCGCATCATTGGGGTAGCAAACAGTTCTGCCATCAAAGATCGGGAGGCTTTTGAGGGGCAAATCTGGAAAGAAGTGGCTCCAGCATTGCACAAAGGATGCTGTGAATGCTGATACAATCACAGATATCAACTTGGCACTGCGCCGTCCTGAGAAGCATTATATGCTTATGAGATGGGTGGTTGTAATTGTACCCGTACCCAATCAGGTACAGCATGCACAGTGCCTTGCATCAGCTTTGTGCAAGCTGTGTACCATATAATGTTGTGCCCTTGTGAAGGACAAAACTGTACTCATCACTTTCTCCAAAAGCCAATTTGACGTCGCTAAATAGCTTGAAAACCTCCTGCAGATATCTTTATAGCTGCAGGCCTCTTGCATAACAGACAAGAGATTACTGGCACAGTTACCTTGGCAGCATGGTTCATGAGATTTAGTGACCTGACATCATTCGGTTTTTCAAAATGGTGCTGCTCAGAAAACCTGCGTATAGAGCAGTGTGAGCGCTGATAGAACAAAGAAACGACACAGAAGGTGCAAGTAGTCACTTTGTGAAGCCTTTGCCATCCAGCCTGACCACAATCCAGCAGGCTGGTAGAAGACTGTCATCCACCTCAAACTTCTTTACATACTCAAAACGGCTGTTGGCCATGTTTGAGTTGCTGGGTCAAAGGCGCCATCAGACTATGCTGCGTAAAGCTGGTAGCCGGCGTCACGTAGCATGCTCGCAAAGAGCCTTGCGCTCTGCCTTGCGCTCTGCCCTGCGCTAGGCATCTGGCTATGCGATGTCATTTTGTCGTTTCGTCTCCTGTGCTGCAACCAGAATTTCTTTGCGCAGGCGTTGCCTCTTGGCTCAAACTTGCCCTCCTCAACTTTTGGTCAACCTTGTGATCCAGTTGGCAATGGGAGCCTCCAAAGCTCCGGTCTCGCAAGCCACTCAGCATCCACACAACGTGCAGCCTTGGGGCAACTACCTTTTCGCGCAGGGCAAAGACACACGAAACGCAGGTGAGTGAGCCGCTCATACCAGCCAGTGACGTTCAAAGTCAATATGCTCGCAAAGCAAAAGCGCAAGTTTGTTTGCCCTTTTCAAGTTGCAGTGGTTTTTCAAGACGCTGTCCTCTTTTTGCACTGCACTTGGCACCAAATACTTTGACATTTTGTCTTGCGGGTTTGCTCAGGGCTTGGGAGGTTGAGAGCCTTAGATGATGAGCTTCTCATGCAAGTATTGGCCCTGCTGCCGGCTGAAGCTCTGGGCCGGCTTGCTTGTGTCAACCGAGCTTTTTACTGCTTCAGCAATCATGAAGATTTGT
>JAABUO010001860.1_pt1 | contig 26570 bp, 49 predicted proteins | sample 5559291 | NCBI WGS metagenome assembly JAABUO01 (sample SAMN10711878, study PRJNA513372) | rock metagenome | isolation source: Antarctica rocks | place: Antarctica: Victoria Land, Finger Mt sud
GCCGGCCGCGCAGCGGGGTTGACCAGTGTGCGGAGCATTGCGGCGGGTGCAGCGCACCAGCTCCTGGGAGCCGAGCAGCGGCGACGTGGGCGCCCAAGCAACGGAGTGCACAGCGGAGCGCGGCGCGGGGGGGTCCGTGCGCGACTGACGGCCGCCCGCTCGGCGCCAGATATCGGAGCTGTGGACGCAGGCGACCGAGGTGGAGACCGAGCCGTACGCCGCCCTGGCCAACATGGACCGCATCCGGTACCAGTCCGAGCTGGAGGCCTACAACTACAGGTGCCTCGGCCTGTCTGCATTACCGAGCGTACAGCCTAGATTGCAAGGCAGTCCATCACAGTCAAACACTGTGCTTGCAATTTCTCACAAACGCCTGCTTCCTCTGGTTGACCAGTCTGCGCGCCATCGTGCCTCTGGGAATCCAGGTGCAACTGGCCATACCTGAGTGGCGCTTGCCCATGAAGAAGCACGCACGCTCGGCGCCCAGCTCCTCGTGTACGCCGGCCATGGAGTGCACTGAAGGCCAACCAGCCTCACTTGGGAATCTAAAGCTAACGTGCTGGGGCCGCAGGCTTGCTACGGAGGCCGCTGCGCAGCAGGCAGCCGAGGCCGCCCAGCAGGTGGCGGGCGTGCAGCAGGCCACCGCCCAGGCGGCCAACCCCATCTACCTGCGGCCCAACGAGCCGCCCCCGCCCAACGGCGCCCCGGCAGCACCCGCGGCGCCTGTGCCAGTGGCGATGTAGCGCAGAGTGGGTCTGCATGGTCACCGCACATTGTAAAACTGCTTCCAAGCGCGCCGCTGGGCCGCGGCGGGCCCGCCAGTTATGACACATGCTTGCTCGTGTGTGCAGCTGTGTGACCTGCTACACATCATTGGCCACTGAGCTTGCGATGGTGGTGCCTCTGCTTGTGCAGCGCAGTCGTGGCGGCAACGAGAGGCCTGATACAAAAATCTGTGTGCGTGTCGTCTTCTGTGCGTCCTGGTTCTGCATGTTGCATGCACAAAGTCTTTTGCATGTAAGTGCAGTGTGCTGTGTTTAAGACAGTAGTGCGCTGCAGTCTGCATCGTATGGCAGACATCCAAGAATGAATGAATGAATGAAAAGCATCACCGGGGGCCCTAACCCGATGGCCCCCTCAGCTAAGAAAATATAAAACAAAATTTCATGTGGCCCTATTCGAACCCTGCTGGCTGCCCTAAATACAAACAAGTCCAAGAGCAGAAATACATAGGATGACCTTCATCTGCGCGTCTTGATCACTAGACGCACAGCTCGCGCTGTTGCAAAAGCCTGGCTGCGCCCCAGTCTGCTAGCGAAGCGCTTTCTGCTATCCGTAGCGTGGACTGGCCAGCAACTCAGGGGCTGTGGGAGGCTTTGAAGCACGTGCAAAATGTTCAGCCAGATGATGCAACATAAAGCAACCAGGTGCGCTGCTACCAGCGGAGAGCAGGAGCCCTCTGTTAAGATTGGGCCACATTGGCAAGCTCCTCATAAAATTCTTGCTTGCTCCTATCAGACACGTCCTGGGAGCGCTTCAGCTCACCATAGGCCGAAAGACAACACCTGTTGGCTTGCACTTGCTTGGGGACTGCAAAACCTAACGCACTGCGCACATGTCCAAGGTGTCTGGCTGCCCAACCCTTGGCTCGTACACGTCTGAGACTGCTACAAGCCCTTTGGGAAACGGGCCTACTGTGAGCTTGTAGCACCAGAGTGTAACAGGGCATGTCTCCAAGTAGTGGGGGTGCGTGTGAGACGTGGCTCTGGAGCGTGCACAGCCTGCTAGCCACGAGACAACACAGCGTGCAAGTTCTGCCAAGCGACCGTCCTGTGTGCGTGCAGAGTGGATATGCGAGCGGCGCTGCACAAGCCTTGCCTGCGACCGGAGTTGGTGCACGGAGGTGAGCCACTCCTGCCTCAACTACCCGCCGTCACTCTCAGTGCTAGCTCGGTGACCTACACTGCCAGCCTCCACCCGTGCGGTGACAAGCGGTTCCCGCAGGCCGCACGAGGACGGCGCTGGGCGCGTGCGGCCGCGACGCGCGCCCGGCGCGCCGCGCGCTGGCGCGCCCGCGCGTGCAGAGCGCGGGCGTGGTGGACTCGGAGGTCGCAACGGTGTCGCGCTCGACACCCGTCCCCGCGCCCGCCCCGCCGCCGCCGCCCGCCGAGCTGGTGCCGCCGGCGGGCGCGTACGCCAAGGCGCGGCCCCTAGCCCTATCCAGGGTTGCACCAGCAGGACAGGCTGGCCGGCTCCACCAGGTTGAGGCATATCACGCTTGGTGGCTAACAAGATAGCGACTCACCTGCTACGACGCTGTGCGCGTCCGGCCCCGCTGCAACCAAGAGACTTGGGCGAGTGGAGGCACGCGTGCTGCGTGCCTGTATGCTGTGCGCCGGAGACGTGCACCAGCGAGCGCAGCGCCAGCCTGGTGGTGGCGCGCCCGCCAGCGCTGCGCGCCGCGCAGGCGGTGGCGGCCGGCGCGGCGAAGGCCGCGCTGCCCGCCGGGACGACGTTTGTGCTCGGCGTTGTGGCCGGCGCGTTCATCGGGTTCGGCTCGTTCCTGGCGCTGTCGGTGGGCGGCGCGTGCCCCGGCCTCGCCTCCGCCAACCCGGGCCTGCAGAAGATGGTGCTGGTGCGCGCGCGCTGGCCCGGGCGCTGCTGCGCGGGGTTGCTTGTCGATGCAGCCGTGCGGCAGCAGATGGTAAAGCTCTTCTGAGCGGCGTGCGTCTTTGCAAGCGCCTGGTGCGTCGGGTAACTGCTCAAGTGCCTGTGTCTGATCGCGTGCCGTGCGCTTTATTTGTGGCGGTGCACGCGGTCAACGTGCTGGCGACGCGCTGCGCAGGGTGCGTTCGGGCTGCCCTTTGGGCTGCTCATGGTGCTGATCTGCGGCGGCGAGCTCTTCACGGGCAACACGGCGCTCGTGACTGTCGCGGTGCGGCTGCCCCCACCCCCCCCCCCCGCGCTCGCCCGCCCTGAGGAGGCTCCCGGCCCGTGCCCTTGTTGACGCTGTTCCACGGCCAGTCCCTCGTCTGCTGGGAGCCTGGCGCGCCCGCATGCAGTTCGATCACTCCATGCTCCGTACTCACGGCCGCACATCAGTCTCTGTGGAGCAGGGTGGTGCCTCAACAGCAGGTCACAAAGCCGCGGCCTCCCGCGCAGCGCCGACGAGCGGCGCCGCCGTGCAGATGTACGAGGGCAAGGCCACGCCCGGGCAGCTCGTCAAGAACTGGCTGGCCTCCTACGCGGGCAACTTTGTGGGCTCTGTGGCGCTGGTGGCGCTGGTCGCCGCGAGCGGCGCCATGGCCGCGTCCCAGGCGCCGGCCGCCGTGGCCGTCGCAAAGACCTCGCTCAGCTTCAGCCAGGCGCGCCAGGATGCCGTGGCGGCGGCGGCGCGCCAGCCCGGGGCGGGGCGGCTGCCTGGCAGCCCACTGCTTGGTGGCGGCCTGTGTGCATGGCGCATGGGGCGTGATGATGCGTTGGCTGGGCTCTGCAGTGGCGCGCATGGCGCCTTGGCCGCTGCTGCCGCCTCACCTGCCCTGTGCGAGGCAGCGGGGCGACTGCAAAGCCCTTGACGCCCCGCCCCCGCACAACGCCTGCCGTCGCATTTTGGGGGTGCCGCGCCTGTGCGGGGACGTGGCGCGCTGGGAACGTGCGGGGCAGAGGGCCGAGCGCGCGCGCGCGCAGGCGTTCGCGCGCGGCGTGCTGGCCAACTGGCTGGTGTGCATCGCGGTGTGGCAGGCGGGCGCGGCCGCGTCGCTGCCCGGCAAGGCGCTCGGCGCCTGGTTCCCGGTCTCTGCGTTCGTCGCGCTGGGCCTGGAGCATTCGGCGCGCCGCCCCGTGGCCGGGGCGCCCCGCGCCCGCGCGCGGGAGTCGGGGCCCCGAGCGGTGCCGGCAACCGGCAGGGCGCTCTTTTGCATGCGAGTGCAGTGCAGCTGTGCACCGACACGAGTCAATCGTCCGCGGGCTTTGGGGGCCGTTCGCGTCTCGTGTGCGAGCCCATGCGCGACCTCACCGGGCGCCCGGCGGCGCGCAGATCGCCAACATGTGGATGATCCCCATGGGCATGGCGCTGGGCGCGCCGGTGTCGGTCGCGGACCTGCTGCTGCGCAACCTGCTGCCGGTCACGCTCGGCAACCTGTTCGGCGGCGTCGTCTGCGTGGCCACCGCGTACTCGATGTGCTACGGGCGCTTGCGGGGCGACTAGCGCTCACCCAGGGCGCGTGCGCGCTTTCAACCCTCTGCAGCAGACACAGCCTTGATGTATATTCAGCGCATGGACGTCTTGTGACTGTGAGCCGCTCAACCAGCCTCCATGGCGCGGGTGCCCGCCGTGGTGAGAGCGCGTGCGTGGTCTGTACTGAAGTGTAACAATCCTGCATGAGCCAGATGGGGACTTGGCTTCCACGTCCTCCCTTGACCTGTCACGCTACATGCATGCACATGCGCGGGCCACACAGCGCGCATGCCAGCAGCTCAGAGCCTATAACAACATGCAGCCAGTCATCCACTGTTGGCATGCTCATACCTGTGCTGCACACATGGGCGCGGGGCAGCCAGCTTCACATGCATGCTGTCTGCAGTCTGTAAGGGGACAGGCAAAGCCATTCGGGCATGTCATCCTTGCTAACTGCTGAGCACCACTGCTACCGGCATGCCGTGCCGCGAGGCTCCTGTGCTGCATCACGGGCAGCAGGCTGCCTGCTTGACATGCAGACAATGTCCCACAAGGGGTATTCGCATGCTCTTTATGGGCATCACAAGCATGGTGAGCATCACGAGCATGCGCGGCCCTATCCTGCATCAGACACAGCATGACGCAGGCCGGGACATGCAGCGCAAGGCATTTCCACAAGCGCCTTGTTTGAGACCATGTCTGCAGCGAGTCATGGGCGATGACCGTGCAGCATGCCAGCACGGCACGCCCGGCCCCTCACCGCCTGCCACTCGGCCTGTCGCAGGCAGCCTTCGGGCCTCACATGCGGTGCAGGAGGCTCATGGGTGCACGCCTGGATGCTAGCACAGGGTCCATGGTCCCTCCGTGCAGGAAGGAGACGGCCAGCCTGATGACTGGATGCGCGAGGGACGCAGCCTCTGGCCCTGCACGCGCCGCAGAGTCTTCAGACATCAGCAGACAGATTTGTGCAGAACGGCATCCAGCAATCAGGCTGCCCTGGGTGCTGCTGCCGCTTGCAGGATCTAGCGATGTGGCACACAGAGCCAGTGCCCTATGCAGACTCAGGCAAGACCCGATGTGACAGCAAGCACGCAGCTTTGGGCATGACGTAACTCGACATCATGCACCATGCAGGAAAGCTGCTGCGCAGCTTGACAGCCTGCGCTCTAGGCGTGTGCAGGGTGCGCCTCATGCCATCTGGACAGCGACGCGCGCAGGCCGGCAGGCTTGCGCGGCCCTGGTTGCGGCGCTTGACTTTCATGGGGTTCCTGCACGCCCCGCGCGCGCTGGCCATCATGACTGCGTTGCAGGCGCAGGTTGCCTAGGCACCTTTGCGGGCATGGGCTGTTGTGTGTGACGAGGACAACAGCACACGGCGTACAAGGCAAAGGCTGGAGGTGTGCTGGCATTGCTGGGTGTGTGTGACGTGGTGAGGCAGCGTGGGAAGGCATGTCCGGGACCGAGCCAGCAGGACGCGCCTGTGGCAGGCGCCAGCAGGCCGTAGGCAGGCAGGGCGCCCTCCTGTCGAAAAATGGCCTGTCCTGTCGAAAAATGGCTCGGAAGGCCAGCTCTGAGGGTAGTCCTTGGGACCCTATTGTGCTTTGTGCATGCAGGGGTGGCCCAGCTTTCTAATGTTGAAGTTGTAGTGCAACTCTACTCATGCGCAACACACGCGCACACAACACGTGCACCACACAGGGAGGGCAGGGTGAGCAGTGGAAGGCTAGACGCTCACCGCCGCGTTTGCAGGATGGGTTTTTGCATCGTAGGGTCTTGAAGCGCATGCCTGGGGGTACATAATTATGAATGGTTCTTATCTGCCTTGCATCAGGGGCCCTGCATGCGCATGAGGTGCAGAGAGTGGCAGAGCCTTTGCCAGTGTGCATGTTGCACACGTTGCGCATGAGTGGCTGCAAGAGTGCCAAAAGCAAGCTACTTGGTGCGCACCGCGCACCAAATGTTGCAGGGCACATGTTGGGAAGCTGTTGCGCGCGGTGTCTTTCTCCCTTCTCAAACTTTGAGCATGCAGGCGAATGGCCCCGGCCATGAGCGTGGCGCTGCCTCAACCTTACATGCCGACCGGCGGTTGGGTGACTGCCGCTGCAGTTGGATCAGTGTACCCACCGCCCCACAGCACAGCAGAACCTCACACGCTCGTCTTGCGGGCGCGGGGCGCCACGCGCCGCCGCAAGCGGCGCTCCCCGCCCGCTCTGGTCAGCTCCGCCGCAGCACACAAGGTGAGGGCAAATGCAAGAGGCCGCAGGGCGTGCACACACTCGCGGACAGTCAGGGGCGCGGGGGCAGGTCCGGGGTCGTCTACAGGCCGGCCTGCTGCGCGCGCCGGCAAACGCCATGCGCGCTCCCAGCAAAGGGAGTGCGGGGCCGTCAAGGGACCCGCTTCTAAACCCTCTCACAGATGAAATTCTAAGCAGCAAGGTCACTACGCGTCAATGCGCGCCGGCTCTAACGCCCGCTGCCGCATGTCATGTCAGAGGTCAAAGTCAGGTCAGGTGGTGCATGGGCGACCCGCGGGCCCGCCCGCCGGTACTTCGTCCTCACTGCTGCCGCACAGTGCGCCCTTGGTCTTGTGCCGGCAGAGGCACCCCCAAGGAAGAAAAGACCGGCTCCTCTGACGACACACTGTTGTTGCAAAGCCGTGCGGAGCGCCAGGGTGGAGCTCGGGCCCCTACCCTGCTCTGACAGGCGCCGCCACACACGCAACGGCCGGCCGCCGCCCGCACGCGCCGTGTAAGCCCGTGCTCACACAACTAGCTCCTGCTGGCGCCCCACGCCCCGCGCACTCGGCACCAGCGCGCAGCGCAGCAGCCGGCCCGGGCCCGGTCGCAGCCGGCAGCGTGGGGCGCACAGCCAGCAGCGCGCACCTCCCCTGGTGGCATCTCTCTGGGTGTGCACTGGCTTGGCCAACACCCCGGGGGCCCAAGGGTCCAGTCCGCCCTGTGGCGGCTTTTGTGCCGGGCTCCCTCTCAACCAATGTTCTCCGCCCGAACGCAAGTCCCCACCGCTCCCCAAAGCCGCAGGAACTCGTTTCAGAGCTTCCCGGGTGCGTGTCCTTGCTCAACCCAGGCTCCTGAAAGTCCGGGCTGCGGCGCCGCAGCATGCCGCGCCGAGCCCCTGAGTGATGTGAGCCAGGGTCGCAGCCCTCATCGCAGCCCGCCCCCCAGAAAGCAACACGCCGACCCAAAACCCTGCCACGAGACCCCGCGCATGCGCAGCGCGCCCCGCCCCGCACGCCGGCCCGCCGCGCGCCGGCGCGCCCGCGGCATCAGTCGCCCATGGCCTCCTCCGCCTGCTCGTGCGGGTGCACCATGCCCGGGATCGCCGCCAGCCGCTGCCGCTCGGCCTGCGCGGCGCGCGTCCGGCGCTCGGGACCCTGTCCGCTCGCTGCCTGCTGCTCCAAGACAGACATCCTTGCGAAGGTCAGAAGGCCAGCCGTCTGGCTCGCCACGTACAGGCGGGTGCGCAGCAGGGGACCCTACCGTCTGGCTCGCCACATACAGCCAGTGCGCAGCAGGAGGCCCTAGACCGGACATCAGGGTGACACTGATCCAGGTATTCAGCATGGGGGCTGGCACTGCAGGCGAGGGCGGGCGGACGCGCCTCACGCGCGGCGGCCGCCTCCTCCGCAAACAGCTCTACGTTGTCCTTGTCCGCGAAGGACTTGGTCTGCACCAGGAAGTCGCGCGCGTGCTGCTTGAATGCGGAGAAGTCGCGCAGCTCAAACATGCCCGTCACGCACGCCTGCGCCGTGCCGGTCGGGGCCCACGGTCACAAGGTGTCCCTGGTATACACGGCGGATCCAGTTTGGCTGACAGAGGATAAAAGGCGCTGCTTGCGAGGCACCACAGAAGGCTGCTCGCGGTGAGCCCGCAAGCCCCTCCAGCAAGCCTCAGTCGGTGACAGCATTACAACACACTGCTCTCGCGGGGCGCGCGGCGTCACCCGCACCAGGCAGACGGCCCGGCGCAGACAAGACCCATGCGACAAGCTCGGCGCGTCCTGGTGCGGCCGGTCAAGGGCCTGATCCGGCGCGGCAGGCGCGGCGGCCGGCGCGCGCACCTCCACCTGTTGCGGGCGCATGTTGGGGAAGGAGGTGGCCAGCAGCTGCGTGACGTGCGCGTGCACGAACGCGGCGTTGCTGGGGTAGGCGGCCGGGCCGAGCGCGCCCACGTCCCACAGCGGCGCCTTGATCACGTCGCCGCTGACCACGCCGAACAGGTGGTGCAGGATCTTGACGTGCATCTTGAAGCCGGGCTTGTGGAACGTGTCTGCGCGCGGGCGCGCCCCGGTCTGCGCGGGCGTGCGCGCCGACACAGCTTTACCTATCCAGCACGGCCTGGACCCTAACCCCGCTACTCATGATCTACAACTCACCAACCAGCAAGCAGTGGCACATGCCAGCCACATCAGCGCCTTTAGCCCCCTCTCTGCACCAGCAGCGCCTGTTCGCCCGGCATCACCGCCAAGCTCATGCACCGCGACGGCCGGCGTGGCAACGCACCAGCCCGGGGCAGGCACGGCCCAGGTGCGGTCACACGGTAGCGCAACCCCAGTTACACATGCGCACAGCCCTGCAGCAGGCTCTCAGCTTGTGCAGGTCCGCGCAGCGTCTTGCTGCGCATGGCCCCTTGCCGGTGCCGAGTGCTCAGAGGCGCCTGCCTGTGCCACGCCGGCCGCGGCCAGGCGTGCGGGCAGCGCGCGCGCACCCGTCATGACCGCAAAGATCTCCTGCACCAGCTGCAGGTAGTACGTCTGGTGGAACTGCGTGGCGAAGTCGCTGCGCGCGAACATGGCCAGCAGCTCCAGCAGCAGGCAGAGGCCGGTGTCGGCCACGTTGCGCTCGGTGTGCCGGAAGGCCCAGACGATGGAGTCTATCACTAGGCGCAGCTGCGCGGGCGACATCGCGAACAGCGTCGCGAAGCACGCGTTGGTGATTGCGCGCAGCAGGCTGAAGAACTGCAGCCGGTGCTCCGGGTAGTCCTGCGCGCGCGCGGCGAGGTTCTCACTACGGTGCATTTGGATACGGCGGCTGGCAGCAAGGCGGGAAAGCCAGTGGGGGCAAGGAGGACCGCAATGGTGACTGACAGGGTGCGGAGCGCTCCAATGCGAGCGCTGCCGCTTTGCGCTGCTCGAGCGCGAGGACCGCAGGGCTGGCTGCTGTCTGACACATCGGGCTTTGCATTATGTCCAGAGCGGCTCGGATAGACATTCTTGGCTCTCAATCAAGGCTTGCTAGGTCGTGCATCGCCGCGTTGGGCGTGCATCGCATGAGCATGCCATCCGCGTGGCAGCCGTCTACATAGGACAGCAAATCACTTAGCAGAGTCTGTATGTCTGCAGCAGAGAGCATAACACAGAGAGCAGCAACTTATTACACACAAACACCAGGCAGCAGGATTACCCACACTTGAATAGAAACCAGGATTGTCGAATGAAGCACTGCTGTTAGGCTTGTCACCATTTGATGGCGCGCAGGGACGCGGGCGCGCCTCAAAGTTCTTGGTGATCATCTGCAGCGTGCACTCAAACACGGCCTCGAAGATGCGCGGCACCTCGGCGCCCATGGCCTCGCGCAGCTTGCTGATGATCGCCGCGAACAGCGACAGCACCTCCGCGTCCCTGCGCGCGCGCGCGCCCCATGCTCCAGGCGCGCCCCTTCTGCTGGCCGCGTCCGTCGCGGCCTGTTGGCGCATGCATCGTGCCAGGCGGGCCCCGCTGAGCGACGCGCACCCAAGGCGACGGCCTGCACCATGGTGCACACGAGGACCTTCGCGGCTTGCAACAGCAAAGCGTGCTCGCCTCTGGTATACAGGCTCGGGTACCCGGATGGTGTGGCCACCGCGCACCAGCAGCGCTCCTCATTCCCGGCACGCACAAGCCACCCCCCCAATCAGCACACCCCCCGCCTTGCCCTGCACCCCACACACAGCATGCTGCTCCGCTGCGTGCATCACGATCAGGGTTCCAGCCAGCACCACAGCTGCTGCGCGGCATTCAGAGTGCCCAACGCGCGAGAGAGGCGCCATGAGGCGTACAGACTGAAGGAGCTGCCCTGCGTGCTCGCCAGCGCGCACCGCAGCAGCCCCACCCGCCAAGTACAGAGCGCTGCGCGCACCGCGCGTCGGGCACGTTGCGCGCGTAGTCGCCGAGCACGGGGTCCATCATGGCCGGCACGAACTGCGTGGTGATCATGGCCGTGTCGTCGCACTTGTCCACAAACGTCTCGATCAACCGCAGCGTCACCTTCTTCACCTGCTCAGACACAGCTTTTGTTGGTTCTCGCATTTCACTATTGTTGGTTCTCAGAGCCCAGAGAGTTGTTAGTTCTCTCCTGCCAGCCACATCGCGCCCAGCTGCTGAGGCGCACCGCATGTGCACGCGCTCGCTGAAGCGCAGGTTCTGATAACCACAACAAGCTGCTCCAGGAGGTGCAGCATGCATGCAGGCCCAGCAAGTATGATGAAATGGTGCGCAGTCTTCCTGCTCATCCTCTGTCTAACATGACTGCTAACCAGGAGAGCCAAGCCAAAATCAGACACGGTGCACTGAACAAATGCGCATATGTCCTGCCGGTGCCGCGCACCGCGCGCATGAGCTTGACGGCTGACGTGCGCGCCGCATGCGGACCCCCAGTGGCGATGATGCCCGAGATGATCTCGCTGTACTGCCTGCGCACACGCTCAAGAGCTCCAGCCTTGCCCGTCTCCTTGCTGGCTGGTGCAAAACATGCAGCGCCCAGACGCGTTCAGCAACACAGCCAAGACAGCTCAACGAGCGCTCGGTAACGGCACTCAGCAGACTGCGAACGGGAGCAGTGTTCGGCAGCACAAGATTTTCAGCGGAACAGCTGGCCGCGGGCAGCGCGCCTGTAGACCTGGAGCATGTCGATGTAGATGATGTGCATCTGGCTGGCAAACGGCGGCCCCAGTGACGAGCAGACCGCCACGTTGGTCGCCAGGATGTTCTGCACGTTCTTCATCACCTCGTTCTGCTTCAGGATGTCCACCACCTGGCTGGCTTGCGCGATGATGTCGCGCCACGTCGCGTTCGGCGGCGCCATCAGCATCGCCTGCACATGCACATGCGGCACATGAGCTTGCAGCTGGGTGTGTCCTGCTTTGTGAGCATTGCTCCTGAGTAGCCCCCGACACAGCTGCGGCCAGTGCTGCACTCACCCTGAGGAGCAAGACAGCCAACAGGGCAAGGCGTGCATTGTCACGAGAACCGCAGGCCACGCCGCACGCTGGTGACTGTGATGCAGCCGTGGGCAAGCAGCACGGCTAAATGCTGTTCCAGCAGATGCTGAGCGCGCACCAAGTACTGTTCCCGCTTCTTCGGGTCCCCGTCTGCGCTGATCATCAGGCCCACCGCCTCGTAGAACATGTGGATCTGGTGCGTCTCCAGGTCCTGGATCGTCACCGTCAGCGAGTTGAGCAGCTCGCAGATGAACGGCTCTGTCTCCCCTACCTGCATTCGCGCGCATGCCGGTCAGCAGGCCATGCCGCGTGAGCCAGGTGCGCGCCTGTCATTCCTCCTCATGATGCGCATGAGCTCAAGCAGAAGCTCCATGCATCTTCGACATACTGAGGGTGCGCGGGGGATGAGCACTTGGACAGTGTGCAGCAGCTGCGCCGAGCAGGCACTGCGCCAGGGCCACCACGCAGCGCGCCTGGTTGATGACAAACTTCCGTTTGCACTTGTGGCAGATCTTCAGGAAGGTCTCGCAGGCCATGTCCTGGACGCCGGGGTGCGTCTCGTGCATGAACTCAAACAGCTTGTTCACCACCGTCTTCAGGAACTTCCAGTGGTTGCGCAGGAAGCGCGGGTACTGGCCCACCACATACCTGCGCACATCCCAGTCAGTGCACTGTTTGCTCACTTCATGCCCATGCGCCTCACCTGCCTTGAATGACGCCGTTAGGAGCGTGCTGGAACCTGGACATGCTATGGGAAACATATTTGCATTTTGGCCAAGCACTGTCTCAAAAGGGTTTTCTCGGCACTTGAGAGACTCCGAGAGAAAGGGTGAGAGTGCTCGAGGGGCGCCGCGCACATGATGTTGGACGCGATGACGGCCTTGTTGTCCTTGCCGCGCGTTATCTCGCACAGGTTGAGCAGGTCGCGGATGACGGTGACCAGGAAGCGGTTCTCCTGCTCCTCCAGCATGCTGCCGCTGATGCTCCCGATGGCCCAGCACAGCGTGTTCAGCGCACCCCAGCTCCACTCCTTGCCGCTCAGCTGCATCGCCCCAATGCCACGGTGAAACCGGAGAATTCCTTGACAAAGGCCAGATGCACTTCTTTCACAGCCCCTGTGCGCCTCAACTACGCTTCACACAAGGTTCACATGTACAACTTGGGCCTGCAACCTGCCTGATGCATGCAGGAAACAAGCATCCTCGTGCAATGGCATGCAGCGTGTTGTGGCGGTCGTGGCGCATCCGCGCCTGCAGGCGCAGCTTGTCCAGCATCTGCTTCTCTGTGTCGTCGTGGTCCAGGTGGCTCAGGTACACGAGCGTCTCGTGCATGGTCTTATACCGCGCAAGCGTGTCAGTGTCCTTCATCGTCTCCCGCACGATGTTCCCGTTCTCGTCCTCCACCACAATGACCTGCGCATCAGCGCGGCATACTACAGACGCTGGCATAGTGACGTGCTACATGCACCCTTCACATCTATTAAACAATGGTATTTGTTGGCGATACATGTGCACAATGCACAGCGTTTGCAGAATACTAGTCTCTGTACGCTATTCATCTGCTCACACAGCAATGAAGCACGACATACAACTGCACTTCAGCGTCCTATACACACGCCTTGAATTACAGTAGCAGCACCAGCCTGCATATATGTCGTAAGAGAATGTCAGAGCATGCGCAGTCCGCACCTCCTCCGGCTTGGCCATGCGCGTGATCATGAGCAAGCGCAACCGGCTCAACACCTCGCGGTACAGCGCTTTGCGGCCCCCTGTGACTGCGCCTGTCGCGGCCGGCATGCCGACAAACGCGAAGGGCGCGTTGCCGTCTGCCAGGCCAGTGGTAACGCTCGCATATACGTCCGGCACGAAGAAGTTCCAGTAGTCCAGGCATATTTTGAACACCTGCAGATCCACAAGCTCATGAAGCAGGTCGCGATTGTTATTTTCCATGCTCGCTCACTACCTTCATGCAGTCAGTTTCAGGCCACTCGAGCTCAAAAGACATGCGCTCCTCCACGAGCAGCACTGCCACCCTTGCCATTGAATGAAAGAGCGTTGCACCAGGCATGGCTGGGATCGGCTGCCAGTAACGGGATCACAGAGGTGTACATTTGTAAAGGCGCACCTCGTCATCGTCTACAAAGGAGATGGACAGCAGATACTCCATCCCCACCAGCAGCGCCTGCTGGCTCTCCTGGTCTGCAGCCTCCAGCGCCATGATGTGCACCTGGAAGGACACGCAGAACGCCGTGTAAGCTAACGCAGCACTGACTAACTGCCCACGGTCAATCCAAGTAAGACGCCGCATGCACCCGCAAAGCACTCTCGTGAAGCACCACGTTATGCTCCCACCGCGCCACGCGGCACGCAAACCTACACATGGGTCCTGCCATGCAATGGCCGCTTGCATTTGTACAGACGCCTGCAGGCATGCGGCGCGCGCCGCGCGCGCGCCGCACGCACCCGGAAGAACGCCGTGAAGAACAGCGCCAGGTTCTGCACGAACGCCTGCTCCTCATCGCCGCCGGCGTCGTACGCGGCCGGCAGGTGCGTGTTCGGCGGCACCACCTCGCGCAGCTGCAGGATGAAGATCTTGTACAGGCGCACGAAGGGCGCGTTGTACTCCGGGCCCACCGTCAGCGCGGCCACCTGCGCGGCGCGTCGCGCTCTGCTTGCCTGGCGCATGCCGCCTGTTCCTCCGCCTGCCTGTCACACACATCCTTGCGCGCCCCATGTCCGATACGCACCTGCCTGGAGCAGGCGACGAGAAGCAGGACGTTGCGTCTTGCACTTGATTCACCGAGGTGCTAAGCATGTTGCCTCACTGGCGGTGTGTTTGCCCGGCGGACAGCACGACCGCAGACTGGCCGGGTGCTGACCCAGCGCCTGCGCGCCGGGCGGGGGCGCGCGCCTCGGACAGGCACTGCAGCGCCACATTCCGGAACGGCGGCTGCGGGAACAGCTTGAGCAGCGCCTCCACCAGGTTGCTCTCAAACACGTACGCCAGCGGCACCCACGACAGGTACGCGTACAGCGTGGCCAGCGTGGCGCGCACCTGGCGCGGCCCCGCGCGCCCCCGCTCAGTGCCGGCGCTGCAGGGCCTCGCTCGGTGCCAGCACGGCAGCGGCGTGCGGTGAGAAAGTCTCGTCCACCCGCGGTGTAAAGGTCGCTGGCCACTGCCTCACAGTCCTCATCCAGGCTCACGAAGAGGGCGGCCACGGGCACCAACGCTCAGGCTTCTGTGGCCGACCTCAGGAGCTTGAGTTACGAGCTGGAGCAGGCAGGCTCGACAGCACCAGACGTCACATAGCAGACCAGCGCACGCCCTCCTGCTTGCCCCAGCGAAGACGCGGAGGACGGCGCCGAGACGGGATGGCCCCGGTGGCGCACCAGGTCGGGCCGCACGGCGGCGTTCAGGACGTACAGGCAGAGCTCGTGGATCAGGCGGAACTCCTGGTTGAGCGAGTTCTTCAGCTCCTTCGTCTTTGCCTGCGCGGCCGGGCGCGGCGTCCATCACGCAAGGCTCCGCTTTGTTGCGCTTCTCCGCATCGAGGCCACATCACATGCAAGAACGCAACACCAAATAATATTTTCACTTGGACTGTCATGCACAGTAAGGCGGTGGGCAGACTCCTCCGCACTTCACAGCATGCGCATGCTCACGTCTCTGCATCAGCAACTGCGTAGCCAGCATGCAGAGACTGAACAGGCCATCAATCTTGGTGAGCCGCGCCTGCGTCAGCTCGCCGCGCGAGAAGTCAAACACCTCCTCGCTCAGCAGCTTCAGGATGATCATGCTGTTCTCGCACAGCGTCTGGTTGGTCTTGGACGCGCCGACCAGCTCCGGGATGAACGTCCGCCACTTGTGCGGCCAGTCCTGCTTCAGCACCTGCCGCACGCGCCCGCGGCGCAGGTCAGTGCGCGGGAGCCCTTGAGGGCTCTCGTGACAGTCTCCCTAGACTTCTTGACGCGCACCAGCTTGAGCTGCGCAGATGCCATGTGGCTCAGGCGCCTTATGAGGCGCCGCAGGCGCCGGTCTCTGCCAACGCGCCAAAGCGGGCAGCGCCCGATGCAACGCCAGCGCCACTTGCATCTGGTCCGTCCTTCCCCATGCGTGGCGCCTTAAACACAGCTGCCTATTTAGACCACCAAGCGGCGCACGTGCGCACGGTGCGCTGGTGACGCGCGGGGTGCGCCGCAGCGCGCGCGCGCCGCACCTGCACCAGGATGATGTTGAGCTTGTTCAGGAACACGCGCTCGCGCCGGAAGGCCGCCTCGTCCGAGGACAGCTTGATGATCAGGTTGCTGACGTAGTTGCGGATGCCCTCGCGCTGCTCGTCCGGCAGCGCGCCCCACCGGAACTTTATCACCTCCTCCAGGATCTGCACGCCCCGGCGCACGCCGGCCGGTGATACCCGACGCCGCACCCCTCTGCCGGCCGTCCGGCATTGCGCATCGCCAGAGCTGCGCCTCATCCGGAACCGCACGGCCGCGGCCCCTGTCAAGCCTTAGCGGAAAGGGTCATCTCTTTGCTATCTCGCGCTGGCAAGGCTGCAGCTCTGTGCTGCAGCACGGCGTTGCGGTTGGCCAGGCCAGGGTCAGCCTCGCCCATGCGCACTGAAGCCACTGGGCAAAGTTCTCACCCAGCCCACGTCCTAGCCCTGGCATGCATTGTCGTTCGCGGCACGGCCAGAGTGTGCCACGCAATACCATGACGCGACAGCGGATCGCGTCAAGCAAGCATGTATCGTATTAACACACGGCCGACAGCGCAAGCGGCCGCGCAAGGACGCAGCGCTGTCGCCAATCAGAGGCAGTGCACAGCGTGCTCTCACAGCGCGGGGCTCCAGTGAGACCAGCGGCGGTGCTCACGCAGCGATGGCTGCAAGAATCCCCAGCGCTGGCCCACAACGGCACCAATCCGCTTGCACTCGCCGGGCTCAACGCAGTGCGAGGATCCCGTGCATGCACTCAGCTGCGAGGCGCAAACCTTGGCAGCCGCCACACGGCCTGCCTGCACCTCTAGCAGGTGCAGGTGCTGCAGTGCGCCTGTCGCCCACAAGTGCGCGACAGGACCATCAAGTGCTGCTGTACCCGATGCTGGCAGCGGGTGGCGCCACTACGGGGGCCCAGTCCACTTGCACGCCCGCTCCGACAACCCATCACGCCATATGTGGGTGCGAGCAGAGTGGTGCACGGCCAGGACGTCACTGCACGCTTACGGCAGCATGCCAGAGGGCATGCGCCCAGGGCAGCTACCAGCCACCGTCGCGCTTATGTAAGCACGCTGTGACGGGCCACACGCAGCAAGCACCGCCGCACCCTCGCCCATGAACGGCCCGGCGCACCTGCAGCGCAATGAACTTTGACTGCTGGCTCTGCGAGAGCTCCAGGATCCGGTCCACGCGCGTCCACGCCTCCGGGTGCTTTTGCAGCTCCCGCAGCACGCTCTCCGATGCTATCCTCTGCCGGTACGCAGCGCGCGCGCGCGAGTCATGGCACGCGGAAGGCGCTAGCGTCGCCGCCAGCTGGGGCGCTGTTGTTATGTGCGCTCGCGCGTGCAGAGCGTCGAGCCCACGCCCCACGGCCAGGCATAATCGAGCGCGGCTGCCCCGCTCTTGCTCGCCGCCAGTGCCCAGCAGGCCAAGCATGCGCCCGGCCAGCAGGTGCGCCGAGCCATCACGGCGCGCGGCGGTGCCGGGGCGCGCCTCCTCGTTGGAGCCGGCATAGAAGCGCGACACTGTTGCATCGAGCAGCGGCACATCCAGGTCCTGGCTGAAGTCCAGGAGCTTGGACGCCACCTCTGTGCCCATGGCGTGCGCGGCCGCACCTGCACTCAGTCGCTGTCCGGCATCTCACTGCGTGCCAAGCGTGAGCACAGCCCTGCCTGCTGCTCAGACCGGGAAAAGGCGGGCAAGCTCTGGTGTTTGCTTAGTAAAGACCACTGACAAGCCCCTTGCAGGGAAGCCTTCGGCAGAGGAGCGGAACCGTGTCCTAGACATAGGTTGTTCGCTCAGTCTGTGTTACCATTTCACTTGGCTCGCTTACGCCTGCGGCGCAGTCGGTGCTTGCAGCGCTGTCCAAGCATGCACTGCGCACCTTGTTGCAGTCTTCCTGCGCGTTGCGCTCGGCCGTTCACAGCCTGCGACAGCCGGATGTGTCCGCCACACAGCGGGAGGCAACCGACGCTGCTCCGGGCAGAGCATTGCGCTTGCGTAGGTGCGTCACGTCCGCTCACCGTGTGGTTTTCACACCATGTCAACTGCCACTGATTGTGCTTTTGCGTCGAGCAGTTGAAATTGCTTGCGGGCTGTCTGCCTGCTGCGCAAAGTCTGCCGACGAGATGCACCCAGTGCGTTTCAGTTGATTACCTGGAGTGCCTGCTGCGGCAGTCGCGGCTGTGCCTGCGGGTGGCGGCGTGGCGACACGGCGGGAGCTTCTGCGCTCCGCGATAGCGCATCTGACGGCCGCTGCGGTGCTGCTACATGGCGCGCCTGCGAGTGCACTGGCTGCCCCTGCGGCTGACGCTACGCCTGCCGGGGGACCTCTCCAGCTGGACGGCCCGGCGAAAGCGGCAGTCGCCCAGGCCTTCCGCAAGGCTGCGGAGAAGAGCAAGGCGCGCAATTCTGCTTGTGCTTGTGGCTTTGAGAAACGCCGTATCTCAAAGAGACAGGGGCATGTGCGTAGTCAAAGGGGCGGAGTAGCAGCTGCCCAATGAAGGCAGCCGGGTTCGCGAGGGAGACTCCATACTTGCGTGCAAGCTGGCGCCAAGCTTAATGGTGCTTGATGGATGCTTTTTGCTGTTGTCACTGTGTCAGCCTACCACAGGACTCAATTGAGACAAGGTGCACTGTGCCACCGGTATGCATGCGACCCTGCTCTTGCGGGCTGCGCTTGCTCGCTTGCGGCCACTGTGGTTGTTACTTCATCAACCATGCAAAATCTGGCCGTCGATGTGGTGTGTGACGCTTCCGCCGCCCCTCTGCAGGCACCTGTGCTGCTGCGCTTGGTATTTCATGACGCTGGCACATACGCGGCGACCGCCGGCGACGGCGGCGCCAACGGCTCGCTGCGCTATGAGCTGGACCGGCCTGAGAACCGGGGCCTCAAGGTGGCCCCCTGAAAGCATGTGCAGCAGAGGCGAGGCGTGCAAGCCATCATGACGTCAAGCGTCCAGTGCCGTCACAGTCCTTGGCCTTGTATGGTGTCAACCTACGTACCCAGAGGGTGCTGCCGTGCTTGCATCTCGCTCCCTGCGCGCAGCGCGGCTGGCGTGTGCTGGAAGCGGTGGGCGCGGAGCTGCGCGGGACGGCCGCGGAGGGCCGCGTGTCCAACGCGGACCTGGTGGCGCTGGGCGGCGCGTGGGCGGTTGCGGCCACCGGCGGGCCTGTGATCGATGTGCCCGTGGGTGCGACCTACACGGAGCCTGGGTGACTGGTGAGTGCGCCGTGGGGTGCCCGGCGCATGCATGAAGCCCTGAGTGCGCATGCACAGGTGCCCGCTGAGTGTGTATGTCAGGTGGAGCGCATGTACTGTGCGCATGACGACTCTGCCCTCTTCCACTGTCAGGGCCGGTCTGGGAGGGGTGGCACATCCACAAGCTGCATCAGAGGCTGGTCAAGGCAACCTGTGCGCCAGTGCACTGTTTGCCCACAGCCATGGCCACTTTGCTGAGCAGTGGGATGCACCGACGGAGTATACTGGCAAAGGCCGTAAATATCAGCCGCTGCAAGCGCAGGCCGGCGGGACGCGGGCGCCGCGGACCCCGCGGGCCGCATGCCGGCGGAGACGCTGACGGCGGCGCAGCTGCGCGCCGCGTTCGCCGCCAAGGGCATCAGCGCGCAGGAGCTGGTCGCGCTGTCGGGCGCACACACGGTGCGCGCGCAGCAGGACATGCGGCAGTACAGCAATGAGATTTTTAAGAGGCTCTCCTGTGTTCATGTGGCCCAGCCGCTATGGTGAAGTGGTGCTAGAGGGCATGGAATGAGGGTGCCGTGAGAGGTGTGCTCCTTTTATCATCCTAATCTCCATGTATGCTGGTCAGTAAATGCTACACATAGCGTTGTGCTGTACATGTAACAGGCTATGCCTGTGTGCAAGGGGGATCTCGTGTGCTGATGTGCGCTTGTGAACAGCTGGGAGGCAAAGGCTTTGGCGAGCCGCTGGTCTTCGACAATCAGTACTATCGGACGCTGCTGGCCGCGCCCTGGGCCGACCCTAGCAATTCCATGGGGTATGCGCCCGCCGTCATTTGCCACCCTGCGCTTTTTGCATGGTAGCCACCGCTTGTGCTTAGCCCAGCCTGGCAGAGCGCGCACTGCTTGGACCATCCATGCGCAGTGCTCAGGACTGACAATGTGGGGTGGCTCTTGTGAGCGTGTAGACCCCGCAGTATCACACGCCAGAGAGCACTCCGCACGCTGCAGGTCAGAGTCATGTTGCTGGGGTGCGGACCGTCTGTCACCAGCGCATGACAAATCCATCGCATCAATTTATTACCTGGCCGTAAGCATTAGGCGAGTCGATAGTGGACCCGGCCTTAGAGCTGCGCACGACTTGATTTGCCCGTACAATGACACCAACTCCGCTTGCATGCACCGGCAGGTCAATGGTGGGCCTGCCCTCGGACCATGTGCTGCCGGAGGACGAGGCGCTGCGGCCCACCATCCAGCTCTACGCCGCCGACCAGCGCCGCTTCTTCGACGACTTTGCGGCCGCCTATCTGAAGCTCAGCGCGCTGGGCGCCGTCTGGAACTGAGTGCAGGGAGCGAGGCGCATGGGCAGGGCTACCTATAGTGAAGCACACTGAGTGGTGGAGAAGGAGTTGTGTAGTTAGCTGTGAAGTATTCAATAAACAGCTGCCCTCATAGCAAAGGCATCCAGTGCGTTGCTGCTTCCACACGCGTGCACCCCATATTCTCATGAAGTTTGATCACAGCTGCTGCTGTGTGAGTGCTGCTGGTACGCGTACAGCCCCAGGCGCCACAAATGCCTTCACATGCTTTGCATGCCCCCCCATGGGGCATTGCCATGGATGGCGTGGTTGAGAAGCATGACTGAAGCGCATCTGCTTTTTGACATGTTCTGGAAAAAGATTGCTATTTGTTTCTGTACAATCATGGAAACAGGAGCTTGTATCGCGATTCGCAAACAAAAGCAATGAAATAAAGGTGGTGGGAGGAGGTCTGGCTTGAAGCTCTTAGTGGCCGCAGAGCCTGGCGGTGTCGGCACGCGCGGCCCCAGGGCAGGATGTTCACTGGCCTGTCGCTGCTGCGGGAGAAGGAGAAGAAGCCGGTGGTGCTGTCTGAGGAAGCCAAGGCGCGCCAGGAGTACCTGAAGAAGTATGGGGCGGGCGGTGCGGGCCTGCACGAGTGCGCTTGCTGCTCAACCGCTACGGCCGTTGCCTGACCAGAGGTTTGTGAGACAACTCGCAGAAGCAGAGGGCGGTGGCGTAAAGAAGAAGCGGAGGAAGAAGGCGCCTGCGAAGGCGCCAGGCGGCATACGCATCATCGACGAGGACAGCACCGGCTTCCATGCCGTGGGCGCACAGGTGGAGGCCGACGCTGAGGAGGAGGAGGAGGGTGCGAACCACAGCCTTACCGTAAAGAAGGCTGCTACATGACGTTGTGTTGCGCGCGATCCTGGGCCTCAGCGCAGGGATGTGTGGCTGGCTGGGTTGTCGGGGGAACAGGCCTGAGTTTGCCTGTTGCCCTCGCGGCAGGCAATGCGTGATTTGCAGCTGGATGTGCCAGGCAGAGAGCCTGCGCTGTGTGCTGAGCGGCGTGCTGCCTGCAGACGTGCCCGTGGTCGCCAATCCTGGCGAGGCAGAGCTCGTGACGCGCCTGGCTGCCCTGGTACGCCTGTTGTGCTCGCCTCCTGCCCGACCTTCGGTTATGTTTTGGGCTGTCAACACGTGTCCACTTTTCACGTCCGCTTCTCCATGCCGCACAACAGCAGTCTTGGCCTAGGCCTCAGCTCCACTTCATAAAGGCAACCACAACTGACAGAGCAGTGAGGTTGCTGTGTTGGCCTGGCAGGAGCGGGCGGGGCTGGCCACTCGTGGGTGGGAGGAGGTGGGAGCCGGTGCCAATGGCGGCGGGCGCGACGGCAGGCTGGGCGCTGCAAGCCCGGATGTGTCACCCCCACGGCGGCAAGCGCGGCATGACAGCCCAGACCAGTCCCCGCCGCGCAGGGGGCAGCGGCGTGACAGCCCAGACCCCTCGCGGCCGCAGAAGCGCGAGCGGCACGGCAGCCCTGATCAGTCACCTCCGCGGCGGCGCCAGCGCCATGACAGCCCAGACCAGGCGCCGCCGCGGCGGAGCGAGCTGCACGGCAGCCCGGACCAGTCGCCGCCGCGGCCGCGCCAGCGCCATGACAGCCCAGACCAGTCGCCGCCGCGTCGGAGCGCGCTGCACGGCAACCCGGACCAGTCGCCGCCGCGGAGGCGCCAGCGGCACGACAGCCCAGACCAGTCGCCGCCGCGGCGCGGCGGGCGCCCTAACAGCCTGGACGACTTAGCGCCGCAGCGGCCAGCGCCGGCCAACGGTGCTGCGCGCGCTGATCTGTCGCCGCCGCGGCGCGCTGGCGGTGGCGAGGCCGGCCCTGGTGCGCTGCACTCGCTGTCTCGCCCCTGCGGCCATGCTGGGCACCGGTGTTGTTTTATCCCTGCAAAGCTGCCCTGCATCGGGCAGGCAAGAGCAGAGTAGCGGGGCAAGGCCCCACAGCACACTCACAAGCGCTCTGGGAGGGGCGCGCGTGGCTGAGAGTATCACGTGATGATGCGTACTGCTCAGTTTTGCATGTCGCGCTGAGCTTGCTCTGCATTGAGGGCGCACATGGCCGAGGGCAACGGACTCATGGTGTGACACGCTTGACCTGGAACGCTGCATGTCGCGCTGAGCCTGGGGCCCGCGCAGGCGCCGCTGCGGGCGCGGCGCCGGGCCAGGCCGTGGCGCGCGTGAAGCGGATGTCCGATGGGAGCATCGCGGGGCTCGTGTCCGGCCGCGACCTCGTGCAGGAGGCGCAGCAGAAGCGCAAGGTGCCCCGCCCGCCCGACCGCCCGGAGCCCGATGCCGGGCCATGGCCTGGGCGCGAAACCACACTGTGCAGCGCACGCTGTGCAGCAGGCCCGCGCAGCCCAATGCAAGTGCCCCCGGAGCTTCTGCCGCCTGCACGGTGTTGCGTGGCCTGCCTCTTGTGGGTACAATGAAGGCGCAATTTTGCGGCTCGTGCGGCTCGTACCTGGAGTGTGGTTCATCAATGCCCGCTGGGTAGTGCTGCCTGGCATGAGGCTGAAAACATTGTTCAGGAGTGCTTGCAGGGATGTGAGGCGTGGTCAGACCCAGCTTGCAGCGCACGCGCTCCCTCTCCCTCTCAGCCTGGATGGCCTGGCCAAGCGCACGTTGACTAGGACCTTAAACCTGACGTGCGCGGGGGCCCAGGCGGACCGGGAGCGCTTTGCGCAGATGGACGCAGGCATCAGCGGGCACGGCGCCGAGACGGTGTACCGCGACAAAGAGGGCCGCCGCGTGGAGGGCCCCGAGGCGCTCGCGGCGGCCGCCGAGGCGGAGAAGCCCAAGCACGAGAAGCCGGCTTGGGGCGGCGGCATCGCGCAGGCGCGCGCGGCCCTGGCAGGGTTCTGGGGCGGCGGCAGGCAGCCGCGCAGGCTGCACTGCTTGCCGCCGCCAGAGCGGAGACCCAAGCATAAGTCGGCGGCCTGCGATTGCTCCTTTGTGGGGGCTGGAGGCCAGTTGCGCCCTATTCGAGTGAGACACGGCGCAAGAGCAGAGTTCGGTATGTGCTCAGGCATATGGTATTTGTCACGGTGCACATTTGCGTGCACTGTGCTGTGAGCAAAGAACTGGGGGTGATGCACGTGGGTCCGTCAGGTAGAGCCTGTGTTGCCCTGGGATGCCTGAAAGGCTTGGCAGCGTGGGAGCGCACATGCGTGCGTGGAGGCAGGCGAGCGGCATGCATGCCTGTGCAGTTTCGGGGGGCCAGAAGAGGCCGCAAGCGCTGGTGAGGTGCTGCTGGGGCATCCCCATCGCTTGTTTCGGTGAAACCCTCTCTTCCCGACACCCTCTCTTCTCGACACCCTCTCACATGTGGTGTACCCGCGGTGGCAGATGCGGTCGCGGGAGGAGGCCGCGGCGCGCATGCGCGCGGAGGCCGGCAAGCCGTTCGCGCGCACGGCGGATGACCCGGAGCTGGACGCGTCGCTGCGTAGCCGCGCGCGCTTCGGCGACCCCATGGCGCACCTGGCGCGGCGCGGCGCGGCCGCCGACGCGCCGCCGCCGCCGGTCGTGCCCGCGCATCTAGCGCGCCAATTCCGCAAGTCCGGCTTCATCGTGCCGCAGGCGCGCCTGGCCTCGAGAGTAACACACCGTGATACACCGTGTCTATGGACAGACATGCGAGCTACTTTCAACGAGAACGGAGTCAGTCGGCTGCCAGTACGCCACCGCCATTGCCGCCCGACGTGCAGGTCTCGCAGGCCTGGCACTCTGTGACATGAACAGATACGCGACGTGGCCCTGCGGCTGGGCACAATACCAGAGTCATGTGGGGCCATCTTATTGTTTTGTGTGTTTGAAGAACCGAAACAGTTCTGCAAGGAGGCGCACATGCCGATGTAGGATGGCCTCATGACTCATGACTCTCCCTCTCTGTTGAGTGAGCTGCTGTCCTGCTGTGAGGCAGGTGCTTTTACAGTGGACGGCCTTTGCATGGCAGCTTGAAGTAGTGATGCAGATCAGTAATGCAGCGGATGTATGCGCTTGAGATGAGAGTAGGCTCTGCACGCACAGGATGTGCCTGCGCACAGCTGGCTCAAGCGCAGGCTCGGCGCACCCACCAACCGCTACGGCATACGACCGGGGCGGCACTGGGACGGCGTGGACCGCAGCACCGGCTTCGAGCGCGAGATGTTCAAGGCGCAGGCCGGCCGCGCAGCGCAGGAGCGCGAGGCCATGCTGTGGAGCATGGAGGACATGTGAAGCCTGACCCGGTTGCGTTGTGCTTTGCTGCTCTGACCACATTTTTGGGAGCTTTGTAACATAACTCGTGAGACCGTGGCTTTGCTGCTATATTTCTGGGTTACACGTCATGTGTTTCAAGTCAAAAGGTGTGCCAAGGCAGATGACGGAGTCCGTGTGGCGAGGAGGCACAGACAGAACTGGTGCCAGAGAAAAAGAGGCCTCCCAAAAGCTGGCAAGGAAACCTGGCTGCGCTGTGCCTCAGGGTTTCCACACAGGCGCTGCCTGATGACTCCTAGCGTCCACATACTGCTGGGAGCAGATCGATGGCGGCAACGAGGCTCCTGGCTGGCAAAGGCTGAGGCCGGCCCTGCACACAGCGCCGGCTCAGGTGGGGTGGGTTGCGCATATCACCTGACACTTTGCACAGCTGCCAGGGTTTAGACGGTCGCACTGTGCTCGCTGGCTGCCACATCCAGGGCAGCATGCGGGGCGTGAGGGGTGGCGTGCGGGGCTGGCTGCCCTGCCTGAGCGCTGGGGCAATGCCAGGCTGTGCCGGCCGCAGCGGCGTGCTGAGCGGCTGCCGGCGCGCAGGAGGCGCAGGAGGCATGGACGTGTGCACGCGGGAGGATGAGAGCTCCCGCGGCGCGCAAGGCCTGGGCGCTCGCATCGTCTCGAGGATCTGGCGGCGCACATCCGAGCTGCCTGCTGCAGTGATGGCGGCCGTGAAGTGCGCGGCGCCGCCACGTGCCGTGGACCAGTCAAGCACGTGACCAGGGCAGCCTGCTTGCGTGCGCCGGTCGGCAGACCCCTTGATGCAAGCCTCCCCGCCGCCTTGGGTTCACAGGGAGCACTGCGATCCTTCAGAGAGCGGTGCCGCTTGCAAGCGACCTGCGCGAGCTCCCGCGCCGCGTGCGAGGGGCCGCGCGCCGCGCGCAGGCCGGCCGCGCCCCAGGCGGACGCGCCGCAGCTGCCTGCCGACGCAGCGGCTGCGAGCGCGCCCGGCGAGGGCTGCGCGGCCGCGGACGACGAGCCGGCGGCCGCGCCGCCGGCCGCGGCGCCGCTCACGAAACCTAACAGCCCGGCGAGCCCGCAATTGCTGGCTCAGGAGGCGGCTCGCGCCGAGCCGGCGCCGCCGGCCGCAGGCGAGCGAGCAGGCGAGCAGTCTGCGCCTGCGCCGGAGGGGCCGCCAGCGGCGCATCCCGCCGCCAGCGGCGCGCGGCCGGAGCCGGCCGCGCGCGGCGCTGCCGTGGAGCACAGCGCTGCGGAGGCGGGTCTGGCTGCGGACGCGGACCAGCCTGGCGGGGACGCCACAGTCCCTGCAGCGGACGGCCCTGCTGCGCCTGCTGCCGCGCCGCCGTGCGGTGCGGCGAGCGCGGCAGCGCCTGCCCCGGCAGCCACCGAGCCGCTCGCCGGTGAGGAGGCGCGCGCGCACGCGCACGCTGAGCGCCAGCACGGAGACCGCGCTCAGCCAGCGGTGCTGCCGGGCAGCGACGCCGCGGCGGCGCCGGCGCCGGCGGCCGATGCCGCGGCCGACCTCGCGGCTGCCGCGACGCGGCAGCAGCCGCCGCTGGAGTTCGAGATCCCGGTCAGCACCGCGGTGGAGCTTATCACCGCGTTCGGCGGCTCCTGGGACGAGGGCGCGCTGGCTGACATGCTGCGCGCTCCCGGCGCGCCCGGCGCGCCCGCGTTGCCTGCGCTGCCCGGCGGCGGCGACGGCTGCTCGGCGGCGGCGCCGCACTCGCCCGGCGCCGACGCGCAGGTGCGGGGCCTCCCGCGCTGGCGGCTGCCGCCCGCCTGTGCTGGTCGTGCTTGGCTCCGGGGGATCGTTCGCCGTAGGGGCGCGCGGAGCCAGGTACAAGCATGCTCGCCATGGCTCTGTATCCCAACAGCCAGGCTCGTCCATGCTGGGGGGCTTGCGGGAGTGCACAGCAGCGTAGGGCAGCCGGCTGGGAACACGCAGGAGGGCGCGCGCTCGCAATGACAAGGCTTTGGGCCATGGCGGCTCCTCCTCCGTTGTGCCTTCCACGCGGCGTGACGCGCTGCAGCCGCGCGGGCGCAGGCGCCGGACGGCGCGGCCGAGCACGCGCTCAGCCTGCAGAGCGGCCTGCGGAAGGGCTTCCTGAGCCGCACGCGCTCGCCGCGCCCCGCGAGCGCGCCATCTGCGCCGCGCGGGCCGCCCGCGGCCGCCGGCCACGCCTGCGCG
>JAABUO010001865.1_pt1 | contig 26532 bp, 26 predicted proteins | sample 5559291 | NCBI WGS metagenome assembly JAABUO01 (sample SAMN10711878, study PRJNA513372) | rock metagenome | isolation source: Antarctica rocks | place: Antarctica: Victoria Land, Finger Mt sud
CCCGTTTTGGTGGTTTTTTTGTGTGGGGGGGCGCGGGCGGCGGCGCGGCCCGCCCCTCCAAACGCGAAGGAACCCGGAGGGCTTCGCCCTCCGAACCTCCCTCGCTCGTGAAAAACCCACTCCTAAAAGCCTCTCCCCACGGGGAGAGAGGGGCCGCTTACTCGTCTACTCGTCGTGCTCTAAAAAGTACGTCTGCGCGTTGAACGGCGGCGCTCCATCGGGCTGGAGCCGTGCGTAGGAGCCGTCGGCGTGCAGCACATGCGTGTTGACGTTGTCGCGCCGGTAGATCGCCAGGGCGTGCAGCAACCGCTTGCGCACGGACGGATCCTCGATCGGGAAAAGCGTCTCCACGCGGCGGTCGAGATTGCGCGGCATCATGTCGGCGCTGCCGCAGTACAACTCCTCCGCCCCCGCGTTGGCGAAGTAGTAGATGCGGCTGTGCTCGAGGAAGCGCCCGATGAGGGAGGTGACGCGGATGCGGTCGCTGAGCCCCGGAATGCCGGGGCGCAGGCAGCACACGCTGCGCACGATGAGGTCGACGCGCACCCCCGCCCGCGACGCGCGGTAGAGCGACGCGATGATATCGCCGTCGACGAGCGCGTTCATCTTGAAGACGATGTGGCCCTTCTCACCCTGCGCGATCTCACGCTCGATCAGCCGCGTCAGGCGTCGGCGCATCGTGATCGGTGCGACGAGGAGTTTGCGATACTCGTCCTGGTGCGAGTAGCCGGTCAGGTAGTTGAAGAGTTCCGACACGTCGGCCCCCAGGTCGGGGTGCGCCGTCAGCAGACCGATGTCGGTGTACGCGCGCGCGGTCCCGGCGTTGTAGTTGCCCGTCCCCAGGTGGACGTAGCGACGCAGCCCGTCGCGCTCCTTGCGCACGACCAGCAGGAGCTTGGCGTGCGTCTTGAGGCCGACCAGCCCGTAGGCGACGTGCGCCCCGGCTTTTTCGAGCGCACGCGCCCACTCGATGTTGTTCTCCTCATCGAAACGGGCCTTGAGCTCGACGAGGACCGCCACCTGCTTGCCCTCGTCCGCCGCCGCGAGGAGCGCGTCGACGACGGGGGCGTGCGAGCCGCCCACCCTATACAGCGTCTGCTTGATGGCCAGCACGTCAGGGTCGCGCGCCGCCGCTTGCAACAGGTCGAGGATGGGCGCGAAGGAGTCATAGGGGTGATGCGCGAGGATGTCCCGATGCGCGATCGCGGCGAAGATATCCTCGCCGGACTGCAGGGCGACCGGCGTGCGCGGCGTGAAGGGCGGGTCCTTGAGGTCGGGCCGGTCGATCCGGTAGAGCTCCATCAGCGAGGCGAGCCCGAGCATCCCGTCGACCGCGTAGACATCGGTAGGCCCGACCTCCAGGTTCTTCATCAATAGAGTACGAATGCGCTCGGGCATATCCCGGTTGACGAACATGCAGACGACCGAGCCGAAGCGCCGCTCGGCGAGGGCCTGGCTCATCGAGAGACTCAGGTCGGCGGCCTCGTCCTCGACGATCTCGATGTCGGCGTCACGGGTCACTTGAAAAGGATACGACTCGACGACGTGCAGCCCCGGGAATAGGTCGTCGAGGTTAGCGGCGATGAGTTGCTCGAGCGGAACCAGCGTGAGGTTGACCGCGCCGCCCGCCGCGGACCCCCCGGACCCCGCGGACGCGCTCGCCGTGTCCTCGGCCACGCCCTCATGGGGCGGGATGGGGATGAAGCGCGGCAGCACGTTGGGGATCTTGAGGCGCGCGAAGCGGCTGCCCAGCGTGGGGTCCTCGATGGCGACGGCGAGGTTGAGGCTCAGGTTCGAGATGTGCGGGAAGGGGTGGCCGGGGTCGACGGCCAGCGGCGTGAGGACGGGGAAGACCTCGCGCTCGTAGTAACGATCGAGCGCGACGCGCTCCTCCGGTGTCACCTCGTCGATGTCGACGACGCGAATCCCCGCCGCGGCCAGGGCGGGCAGAACCTCGTCGTTGAGCAGGTATTGCTGGCGATGCAGCAGGGGGTAGATTTTCTCGCGGATCGCGATCAATTGCTCCGCCGCGGTCATGCCGTCGGGTGAGAGCGCGCTCAACCCCGCCGCGACCTGTTCGCGCAGACCCGAGACACGGATCATGAAGAATTCGTCGAGGTTCGAGAAATAGATCGACTTGACCCGTTCCAGCGGCGGGTGTTCCGGGTTGGCGGCCTCTTCGAGCACGCGCTCGTAGAAGGCGATGAGGCTGAGTTCCCGGTTTATATAGTACTCAGGGCGGTGCAGGTCGGAGGGCGCGTCCGCGCGCGGAGCGGCAACCTCTTTCGATGCTCGCAGGGACACGGCATAACCCCCTATGAAAGGCGCGGCAAGACCCGGAGGCGTGGCTGATCGGCTCACACAGATGTCAGGTGGCGTGCCTCTCCGTCTCCGGGGTGAGGATCCTCTTCTATACTGTAGAGTATACGTGACCGTCGCCGGTCGTCTGTCATCCGCGGAGCCTGTTATTTATGCGCCTGGCCGTTCTCTCCGATATCCACGGCAACCTCGCCGCGCTCGACGCCGTGCTCGCCGACCTCGCCGCGCGCGGCCCCGTCGACGCGCTCGGGATCGCGGGCGACCTGTGCGAGTGGGGCTCCCAACCCCGCGCCGCGCTGGCGCGCGTGCGGGACCTCGACTGCCCCGTCATACAGGGCAACACCGATCGCAACGTGACGATAACCGACGACGCGCGCCTGCGCGCTCTGGGTAAAAGTGAGAAGGCTATCGCCGCGCTCGCCTGGACGCGCGATCAACTCGGGCCGGAGGGGACGGCCTACCTCGCCGCGCTGCCCTTCGCCCACACCTTCGCCGGCCCCCGCGACCACGACGTGTTGATGGTCCATGCCAATCCGCGCGACCTGGACACCCACCTCGATCCGGACGCCCCGCCCGAAGAGGTATCCGCCCTCTTGAACGGCGCGTCGGCGGCTGTCGTCGCCTTCGGGCACCTGCACATCCCCTATGTCCGGCGCGTCGCGGGGCGCCTCCTCGTCGACGTCGCCAGCGTCGGCTACCCCCGCGACGGCGACCAACGCGCCGCCTACGCCACGCTCGCCTGGGACGCCGCCAGAGAATGGCGGGCCGAGATCCACCGCGTCCCGTACGACCTCAACGCCGCCGCCGCGGCCTTCCGTGCCAGCGGGATGCCCAACGCCGAGAAGCGCGTCAAGCAGTTGTATCGCGCCAGTTATGACAAGTAGTGATCGTGTGTATCGACGGCGTTGGAGTATACTACAAACATCCCTTCCGATCTACCCGTTTATTACAGGAGTGTCATCTATGGCCAAAGCTAAACGCCGCCGCGCGGAGCCGGACAAGAGAGTCATGAAGCGCCTCGAAGGGGCGCGCGCCGCCTATACAAAAGCTGAGGATCGCCTCGCCGTCGCGCGGGCGCGCCTCGCGCGCGCCGAAGCGCGCCTGGCGACACGTACCGCGCGTCTCTCCGCCGCGGAGAGCGACATCGCCGCGCTCGCCACGCCTGCCGCGGAAGCCAACGTCGCCGCGCTCACCGCGCCTGCCGCGGGGAAAAAGAGGCAAGAGGGTAGCGACCGGGACGCCGCGACGGCCAAGCCGCCACGACGACGAAGCGCGACGCCCCCCCTCGGCGACGCGAAACCTCACACTGCGACCGCCGCGCACGCCGACGTGTCGGCCGAACCGGTCCCGGCCGCGACACCGGAGGAGACCGCCGACGCGCTGGCCTCCCTGGTCGCCACCGCCCACCCGGAGACGGACGCGCCCATGACGGACGCGTCCGGCGCGGAGATACTCGTCGCCGTCCCGACCGCCGCGGTGGCCGCGAACGGGGCGCGTCCCGCGCGGCCGCGCGGCCGCCGCAAGCCGGCGACGCCGGACGAGGGGTAGTATGCCTGGGGACGAGAAGGCTGCCGCGATCGACGTCGGGTCCAATACGGTCCATATGCTGGTCGCCTCGTGGCGCGACGGCGATCTCGCCATCGCCGACGAGGCATCCCAACTCGTCGGGCTGGCACAGGATGTCTATGCCGGCGGACGCATCGCGCCCGACCGGCTCGCCGAAGCGGCGGACGCCGTCGCACGGCTGGTCGCGCGCGCGCGCGACGATGGGGCGGGGACTATCCTGCTCGTGGCGACCGCCGCCGTGCGCGACGCCGCCAACGCGGATGACCTCGTCGCGGCCGTTCGGGAGCGCACGGGGCTCGATCTCCAGACGATCGACGGGGAGCGCGAAGCCCAACTCACCTACCGGGGGGCCTCCTCAGGCGAGGAGGGCGGCAGCCTGCAGGTGTGCGACGTGGGCGGGGGCAGCACGGAGACTATTCGCGCCGACGGGGGGACCGTGACGCTAGAGACGTCGTTGCCGCTCGGCTCGTCGCGCCTGACGCGCCCCGACGCCGCCGATCCGCCGACGGACGCGCAGGTGGCCGCCGCCTACGATGAGGCGGCGCGCGCGCTCGCGGCCCTACCGCCGTTCCACCCGACGCGCCTCATTGTGACGGGCGGCACGGCGACCGCCCTCGCGGCGGTCGGCGGCGCCGCGGCGGGCACGGGGACCACCCGACGCTACGTCATGCCGGCGGCGGAACTGGAGAGCATACGAGACCGCTTGCGCCGGGAGGCGTCGAGCGAGGTCGCCGCGCGGTACCGGGTCGAACCCAAGCGCGCGCGCCTGCTGCCGGCCGGCGCGTCCATCATCGCGGCGTTGTGCGCCGCCGCGGGGACCGACAGGGTCGTGCTCAACGCGGCCGGCCTGCGCGATGGTCTGCTCATCGACTACTTCAAGGGGCGATAATCGAGGATGGCAAAAGAGGACGACATCGCGGGCTTGAAGCCCGACCAGCCGTTCCCCGAGGCCGGGCGCGTCATCATCCACAGCCGCTTCGTCAGCATGTGGAAGCAGCGCGACGAAACCCTAGCGGGGGATGAGGAGGCGCTGCACGATATGCGCGTCGGCTCGCGCCGCTTGCGCGCCGCCCTCGACGTCTTCGCCGCCGCCTTTAAGGGCAAGGAATACCGCGCCCTGCGCGATCTGACCGCGCGCCTGACCGACAAACTCGGCGTCGTGCGCGACCACGACGTGATGCTCCTGGGGCTGAAGCGCTACCGCAAGGGCCTGGCGCGCGAGGAGCGTCCGGGGATCGACGACTTGATGGACGCGCTCGTGGCCGAGCGCGAACTCGGCCGCCGCGCCCTGCGCCGCTTCTTCGACGAACTCGACGATCATCGCTACGCCGCGAGAATGGAGGACCTGTTCCATGGCTAAAGCCGGTCCCGTCCCGGGACTGCATCCGCGCGCCTCGCTGCTGGAGAACGCACGCGCCATCGTGGCGACGCGGACGGCGGAGATGTTCCACTTCGAGTATGCCATCGGCGACCCGGACAAGGACGAAGACCTGCACAACATGCGCATCGCCGCCAAGCGGCTGCGTTACACGCTTGAGATGTTCCGCGTCCTGCTCAAGCCTGATGGCGCGGAGATCGTCGACACGGTCAAGGAACTACAGGAGCGGATCGGGGTCATCCACGACGCCGACGTCCTCACCGACATCGCGCATCGGCGGCTCGCGGTGGTGGCGCAGCGCCAGGTCGAAGCGCTCGTCGGCGCGACCGCTACGGGCGAGGATGAGCGCCGCGTGGCCGATGTGCGGGCCATCGCGACGACGCCGAACGACCCGCGCCTCGGGCTGGCCGTCCTGCTGGCGCACACGCGCGCCGAGCGCGACCATAACTGGGACGCCCTCACGGGGTGGTGGGCCGAGCACGGCGGCGCCGCTTTCCGCGGCCGCCTCGATGCGTGCCTGGAATAGCTCACGGGGGCCTCGCGGCCGCGGCCGCGAGGCCCTTTTTAGGACGCCACCGCGGGGGATCTTTTTTAGGAGGCCACCGCGATCCGCCGCTCGCCCGTCGCGATGAAGACGACGCGCTCACAGATGTTGGTGGCGCGATCCGCGATCCGCTCGAGGCCGTGCGCGACCCACAACAGATACGTGTCGGTCGTCAAGACCTCTTGATCGCGACCCATCGCCCCGATCAGCGACTGCACGATCCGGCCATGCATGCTGTCCACGGCAGCGTCGCCCGCCCACACGTCGCGGGCCCGCAGCGCGTCCCCCGCGCGGTAGGCGTCGAGCGCCCCCTGGAGTTGGACCCGCGCCAGCGCGGAGAGGCCGCTCAGGGTCAGCATCGTCTGCCCGTCTGGGGCGTGGGAGAGGCGGAGCGCCAGTTGCGCGATCCCCTCGGCATGATCACCCGCGCGTTCGAGGTCCTCGGCGATCGACAGGGCGGCGAGGACGGCGCGCAGGTCGCGGATGGCGGGCTGCTGTAGGGTGATGACGCACGCGCCCAACTCCTCGATCCGGGCGCACGCGCGGTCGATCGCATCGTCGCCGTCGATGACCGCCCGCGCCGCCGCGCGATCCTGCTGGGCCAGGGCGTCCACGGCGCGGCCGATCGCCTGGTCGACGCTCTCACCCATGTCCAGCACAGCCCCGCACAGCTCGTCCAGCCGGCGATCCAATTCGCTGCGTAACATCATCCTCACCCCCTTCACGAGCGCGGAGAACCCTAACCCTCCGCGCCTTCCTTCTTTTTTATCGCCCAGCCCTTTTATCGGCCAGCGGCCACCGCAACCCTATCTACATCCACATCCGCCGACGACACTGGGATCGGGGCCACGGTCCCGACGGCTCCGGCACAGGCATGGCGGATCGCCAACAGCATCAGCAGCCACCCATCTCGCGTCGTCGGTTGATAGCCGTCGATGTTGATACCGGCCAGCATCGTCGTCGTCGTCGCGTCGAGCTCGAGTTCCTCCGCCAGCGCGGCGAGAACCTGTGGGACCTGGGGTGGTAGCCCGACGGAGACCGACTCACCCAGGAGATCAGCCGTCGGCATCCCAAGAGCCGTGGCTAACGCCCCCAACACCTCCAATGAGGGTTGATCCTGCTTTCCGTGCTCGAGCTGCGACACGTACGACGGGCTCACGTTGGCGACCCGCGCCAATTCCTTCGCCGTCAGACCCAGAGCTTTACGGCGCCGTCGGAGCCGCGCGCCGAGTTCGCCGTCGCCATGCGCCCGTTTGTCGTCGTTTCGTGCCATTGGCCCCAGTATAGCACGTTATTTATCCACAGTAAAGACCTGTGAAGTGTAGTAAATAAATTGCCGGCCTTAGAGGGCAAAGGAGGCCTCAACCGCCCATACCGCACGGGCCGGGGGCGGCTGCTATGCGCCGGGCGTGCTGTTAGGCCTCGCCGTTGCCATCGGCGCCCTGTTGCGCGGCGGCCTGTTGCAGCGCGGCGACGCAGTCGACGCACACGAAGGCGTACCCCATCGAGAAGCCGCGCGACATGTGCTCGGCGCAGTAGACCTCGCCGCACCCCGCGCAGTGCAGGGTGGCGCGCTCGCCGCAGACAGGACAAAGGTGCTGCGCGACCATCTCGGCGGCCGGTATGCGGTCGGAATCGCTCATACATATAAGATACCCTGTCCGGCGCCAAGCGATACACTGGAGATAGCATATGATCGCGACCGCCGACACCATCGTGGCCATCGCCACCCCGCCCGGGGAGGGCGGGGTAGGCATCGTGCGCCTCTCCGGCCCGCGCGCGTTGGAGATCGGCCGCGCCCTCGTGCGCCCGGCCGCCGACGGCGCCGCTGGCGATGGGGCATGGAGCACGCACCACCTCGTGTACGGGCACGTCGTCGACGCGGCGAGTGGACGGCGTGTCGACGAGGTTCTGGCCGTCTACATGGCCGCGCCGCGCACGTATACGGCGGAGGACGTCTTCGAGGTACATTGCCACGGCGGCCCGGTCCCGCTGCGTCGCGTCGTCGAGCTGGCGCTGCGGCAGGGGGCGCGGCCCGCGGCCCGCGGCGAATTTACACTCCGCGCCTTCCTCAACGGCCGCCTCGACCTCAGCCAGGCCGAAGCGGTCCTCGATGTCGTGCGGGCGCGCACCCCTACCGCCCTGCACGTGGCGGTCGATCAACTCGCGGGCGGCCTCTCGCGCCGCCTACGCCCGGTTACGGACGACTTGATGGGCGTGTTGGCCTACATCGAGGCCTCGATCGACTTCGTGGAGGAGGGGTTGCCGGAGACGGCCGTGACGACGCTGTCGGCGCGGCTCGACGCGGCCGAGCGCGCGTTGCGGGCGCTGCTCGACACCGCGCGCGGCGGGATCATTCTGCGCGATGGCGTGCGCGTCGTGCTGGCCGGCGCCCCCAACGTGGGTAAGTCGAGCCTGCTCAATCGACTGCTACGCGCCGATCGCGCCATCGTTACGCCGGTGGCCGGCACGACGCGCGACACGGTGGAGGAGCCGGTCAACATCCGAGACCTCCCGGTCTACCTCGTCGACACCGCCGGCCTCACCGCCACGGACGACCCGGTCGAGCGGCTCGGCGTCGAACGCAGTCGCGACGCCATCGCCACGGCCGGCCTGCTCCTCCTCGTCGTCGACGCCGGGCGCCCCCTCGACGATCGCGACCGCGCGGCGCTGGGCGCCGCACGCGCGCTGGCGCCCGAGACCCCCGCGCTTCTGGCGCTCAACAAAGCCGACCTGCCGCGCCGGCTCGACCCCGCTGACGCGCTCCCGCTCTTCGCTGAGGCGCCGGCCGCCGCGACGGTCGCGTGCTCGGCGACGACAGGTCAGGGCGTGGAGGAGTTGGAGGAAGCTATCGCGACGGCGGCGCTGGGCGGCGCGACGCTCGCGCCCGACACCGCTATGGTCGACAACGCCCGGCATCGCCGCGCCCTGGAAGAGGCGGTCGAGTCGCTCGCGACGGCGCGCGGCGGCCTGGGCGCCGGGACGTCGCTCGACCTCGTGTCGAGCGACCTGCGCGCCGCCGTCTCGGCCCTCGGCGCCGTTACCGGCCAGGACATCGACGAAGACCTCCTCGACCGCATCTTCGGCGACTTCTGTATCGGGAAATAGGCGCCAAGCGCCCCGCGCCTTTTAGGGGTAGATTTGTCACGAGAGAGGGAGGGTCGGAGGACGACGCCCTCCGACCCTCCCGTGTTACCTCTTGTGGGGAGGGGCGCCCAGCGTCGCCGGGCGCCCCTCCACGCAAAAACCCACCCGTGTAAGTCCCCCCGCGCGGGGAGATGGGGTACGGGGTTTTAGGCCTGGCGCTTGGCGCGGTTGCGCAGCCAGGAGAGCGTCTTCTCGAGTTCCTGCGGGGTCATGTCATCGGCCGACTTGGGCAGCTTGGCCGCCGCATCCTGGTCGGCCGCGAGGCTGGCGACGACGTCGTGGCGCAGCGTGTCGGCGCGCTCGGCGTCGGACCGCTCCAACGGCCGGGCGCCGGCGGCCGGGCGCTCCTCGACAGCCCGCTCGGGCACGACCTTGAGGCTGCCGCCGCGCGTTCCCCCCGCATCGTTAGCGGCGATCGGGGCCGGGCGGCGCGGCGTGACGGGCGAATCGACGACGCGATCGCCTTCGTCGAGCTCGAGCGCGAACTGTGTTCCAAAGCCGAGTGCGGCGAGGGCGCGGCCGATCGCCTTCGTCTCAGCTTTTTCAACCCACCCTTGCGGGAAATCCTGCTTCGTCTCAGAGCCGTACCCGCTCGCGGAGCCTTTACCCGGAATCGTGACCTCGGCGCGGAAGACGGCGAGATCCTGGTCGAGATCGAGGTGCGCCATCTCGGTCTTGATGACGGCGTCGGGGTGCTCTTCGCGCAGCCACATTAAACGCCACTTCACGTCGAGATACTGCTGTCCCTTGAGGTTTCTCAAGTGCTGATCGGGTGAGAAAGCCATATGCCTCACCTATTCCTTTCCACAATTTTTCGTCACGTACGCATATTAGAACGGCAGATCGGCTGTATCACCGGTCGGCGTGCCCGCCCCCGCGCCGACGAGGGCCGTATCCGCGACCACTCCGGCCGCGCTCTCGTCCCGCCGATCGAGCATGCGCAATTCGCGGGCGCGCACGTCGAGGCTCTGCCGTGGGTGGCCGTCGCGATCGGTGTACTCGCGCTGTGTCAGCGCGCCGTCGACGTAGACGTACCCCCCCTTACGGAGGTACTGGTGGGCGACCTCGCTAAGCCGGCCAAAGGCCGACACGCGGAACCACGTCGTCGTCTCTTGCGTCCCGCCATCGGCGCCGCGCCGCCGTTCGGTCGTGGCGACGCTGAAATCGGCCACCGTCTCGCCGCTCGGCAAATAGCGCACCTCGGGGTCGCGCCCCAGGTTGCCGACGATCGTGATGCGATTGAAACTGCCTGCCACTACTCCACCTCCTTGCCATGACCGGGGCAGCCACACAGCATGCCTGTTAACTCTATTATAGTACATTTGTTCTACAAATTACAAGGGAGGAAGGGGCGCGGCCAGGGTCATTTAGTTCTCGGGGGAGTGGTGATGAGCGCAAGAGCGGCCCTGGGTTGGGCAGCATAGTGGCGACCAGCGGCCGCGATGTTCGTGGCGCCGGCAGCGCGCAGGAGGCCGATGGTTGTGTTGCGCAGCGCCGCCATGATCTGAGGGATAGCGCCGGTGCGCACCGGGGAGCGATCCTCGTCGAAGGTCACGTCGCGGACCCAGTGGGTGCGGTTCTCGATGTGCCAGTGGCCGCGCAGGAGAGGGAGGATCTCGCGTGCCCGCGCTCGCTCGGGAGCGAGGCTGGTCACGCCGTAGACGCGCTCGTGCCGCTCCGTGCCCGTCTTCTTGACGACGACGTGGCGCTCGACGACGAAGACCTGGCGTGCCCCCGGCCAGGCGCAATCCCCCGGCAGCAGCGCCCGCACCGTCAAACGGTGCCGCTCGATGCGCCCGTGGCCCCGGTCAAGGGTCTGCGCGGTCTCGGGCGGCGCGGCCAGGTGCGGCGGGGTCGCGAGGACCGCCGTGATGGTGTCACGCAGACCCGCTTGGTTGTCCTTGGCCACCATCACGTAGTCGCCCCAACTGTCCAGGACGGTCGCGGCCACGGCGCGCTGGGTCAGCAGCGCGTCCACCGTGACCACGCGTCCCTTCAGCACGACCCCGCGCAGCACCCCCGGCAACACCGGGATCTCGTTCGTTTTGTCGTCCACGGACTCCTGGGCCACGGTCAGGCCCAGACGCTGGCTGACCACCGCGAGCAGGTGCGCGCCGGGCGCTCCCTGCTCGCGGCTCCCCCGCAGCGCCTTCCCATCGCACGCCAATCCCTCGATCGCCCCCTCCGGCCCCGGCGTCGCGGCCAGCACGCCCTCCGCCCAGCGCCCGAGGGCCTCCTCCAGGGCGGCGGGGTCCAGGGCGCGGAAGAGCAGGTGCAACGTCGCCGCGCACGGCGTGCAGGTCCCCGTGAAGCCGAGCGCCTCCACCAACGCGGTCCCATAGTTGCGGCCTCACTCAGCGATGGCGCCGTAGCTGCGATAGCCACACAGCATCGCCACGCACGCCAGCGCCAGCACCGCCGTCAACGGATAGCGCTTGCCCCGCGCTTGCCGTGGGTCGGGGATCTCTGCTACAACCTCTATGAGCGGACGACACGGCCGATCCATCGGACACCTCCTGTACTTGCACACACTTGCACACACTTGCACACACTTGCACACGAGGATAGCCTACGTCATCCGCTCTTTTTTGTCCCCTCCCCGAAAACTCAGGGCTTATGCGTGAGCGGAATTCCCGCATCAAACTAGAAAGATATTCGGCGCATCTGCAACGTTTGTGTCTTTTCGCAGGCAGTAACCGGTCGATCAGCACCCAGTTGCACTCCTACAGCCGGCATCCAACGGGCACTGTTGCGCCACATATCACCTTGCTCGTCACTGACGCATAAGCCCTGCCCGAAAACTAAATGGCCCTGGGGGCGCGGGGTCGGCGACCCTGCGCCCCTTCCTCCTCTGTGACCTATTTCTTGTTGAGCACGATCAGAGCAACCTGGCCGTCGGTGTGGAAGGGGTCGCCGCCGCCGTTGCGGGCGTTGGTCGTGCGTCCCATCCCCGGCTCCATCACGACGGTCGCCACGACCCCCTTCGCGCGCAGACTCGATTGAATGAGGTCGCGCTCGGCGTCGACGTTCGGGTCGATGTGGTGTGTCGTGCCGATGGGCAGGCGCCGCTTCGGACTGCGCAGGATCTCGATCCCGATATCGCGCGAGGCGTCGCCGATCCAAAGCTCCAGATGCGATGTGGGGTCCGAGCGCCCCGTGTCCCACAGGCGCGCGTGGTTGCGGCGGGCCGTGGAGCCCAACTCCTGCTCCACCGCGACGTCCTGCTTGCGGCCGAGGAGGTAGAGGCTGCTCACCGGCGCCGCCGGATAGAGGCGGCGCGCGATCGTGTCCTCGGCCAGGCGCACGTCGTTGCGCGGCGACAGCGGGTCTGCCTCGACCCATCCAATCTTGTGGAAGTCGGACAGGATCGTGTCCCGCGAGCCTTCGAACGCCACGTTGACGGGGTCGCCAGGGACGCCCTTTTTCGTCACAGTGCGCACCGGCAGCCCTTTATATGGCGGCGCGATGTCGGCCGCGGGCGGGACCCGCACGGTCGACGCCGTCGGGACCGGAGTGGTCGGCGCGCTCGCGCTGTTCGTGGCGCCGAAAGGTCCGCAGCCGGCGAGCGCAAGCGTTAAAAAGAGCCCTGTCGTCGTACAGAGCGTGATGCTGGGGCGTGATCGTGACATAAACTATCTCCAATCCTAATGGCCCGGCGTGGGCAGGATAACACGACCGGGACGGCGTACGGGATGAATCGCCCCGGCGCATGTTCCGGGCCATGCCGTCGAACGCGCCGGGCGGGCTCACGGCGCGCGCAGCCGGATAACGTCCCCGACGCGGATCGTCCCGCGGCGCTCCGGCGCGCCGTACAGGCCCACGCAGCCGTCGTACGCCCGCACGACTGTCTTGAGTACGGTAGGGCGTTGAGCCGCGGTGTCAGGATCGAGGTTGATCATCATGCACCGCGGGTCGCGCTCGTCCAGGCGTATGTGGACGGCGTCGTCGCGGTCGCCGAACACGAGCGCGCTCCCGAGCCATTCCTCCTCGACGAACGGCTCGGCGGAAGAGGCGGCGACGAGGATGTTGGGACGGAAGCGGCGGGGGTCGAGCGGGCTTCCATTCGCGACGCCGAGGGCGTCGATCGTCGCCGCGCCGATAAGCGAGACGCTCGCGCAATCGAACACACCGCGCGCGCTCTCTTCCAGGTGCGCCGGGGCCCCGTAATGGACCGCCAGCTCCCGCCGGAGCGCGTCGCTCCTCACCAACAGGTCGGCGCCGTCGGGTGTGACGACGCATACCGTCGAGGCGGCGGGGTCGGCCTGATCCACGACGTAGGGGGCGTAGCGCACCAGCGCGGGGACCTGGCGCGCCGTGAGCCACGGAAAGTCCGAGGCGTTCCCCGTGCGCACGAAGGCGTAGCGCCGGTCGCCCTCCAGACCGTGCCACCCGACGCGGGCCTCTGCTATCGCCAGACCGCGCATCGACTTGACCGGATAGTAATAGAGGGCCTTGACGACGCCGACCGTCGTCATACTCTTCCCCATGGCTCGATACTCCTAATCAGCGCAACGTAACATGGCCCGCCATACGCGTCAGCGGCTCTACCAATAGAGCATACAGGCGGGTAAACATACAGGTAGACGCGATACCCCGAATCGCGGATCAGCGGCGTCATAGACATAGAATACCGGTAGACTGTGGGGCGTACGGCGATAATCCCACACACCGCAAGGAGTCCAGCACGCCATGGCCGGAGATAGCTACGACTACGACGTCGTCATCGTAGGGGGAGGATCCGCGGGGCTGACCGCCGCGCGTACCGCCCGCGGCCTGGGCGCGCGGGTCGCGCTCGTCGACAAGGAGCGCCTCGGGGGCGAATGCCTCTGGAGCGGTTGCGTCCCCAGCAAAAGCCTCATCGCCAGCGCTCACGCCGCCCATCAGACACGCCGTCTAGGAGAGTTTGGCCTCGCCGGCGCACTCAACCCCGTCGACCTCGGCGCCGTGATGGATCGTGTGCGCGGCGTCGTCGACGCGGTCGACGCCGGCGAGAACGCGGGGGTGATGCGCCGCCTGGGGATAGACGTCGCGCTCGGCCACGCGGCCTTCAGCTCCCCGCACGTCCTCACCATCGACGGCCGTCCCTTGCGGGGACGCGCGTTCCTCATCTGCACCGGCTCGCGCGCCGCCGTCCCGCCGATCGACGGCCTCGACCGTGTCGACTACCTCACCAACGAGACCCTGTTCGGGCTACGCGCGCTCCCGCGGCGCCTCATCGTGGCGGGAGGCGGACCCAACGGGGTCGAAACCGCCCAGGCCTTCCGCTATTTGGGGTCGGAGGTGACGGTCATCGCGGGCGAGGGGGGGCTGCTGCCGCGCGAGGACGGGGACGCCTCCGCCGCGCTGACGGACGCCTTCGCGCGCGACGGGATCACGGTCGTGCGCGGCCGGCTCGTCGCCGTTCGCCCCGACGGCGCGGGACTATGCGTTCGCTACAGCGGGGGCGCCGGGGGCGCCAGGACTGCTGGAGGCGCTGGGGGCAGCGAAGCGTTCGGCGATCGCCTGTTCCTCGCGCTCGGCCGCGCGCCGAACGTGGAAGGTCTGAACCTGGCGCGCGCCGGCGTCGTCCACGATCCCATACGCGGCATCCCCACCGACGCGCTGCTGCGAACCAACGTCCTGCACATCTTCGCCTGCGGCGACGTGTCCGGTCCCTACCACTACACGCACGCGGCAGGGTTCCAGGCCTCGGCGGCCGTACGCACGGCCCTGCTCGCCCCGCTCACGGCGAAGCCCAAGACCGAGCCGATGGCGTGGACGACCTTCACCGACCCCGAGATCGCCCACGTGGGACAGACCGAGGAGGAGGCGCGGCGCGCCCGCGGATCCAGGGGCACGCTGACGCTGCGCGCGTCTTTCGCGCACGTCGACCGCGCGCTGGCCGACGGCACGCCGGAGGGCTTCGTCAAGCTTGTCGTGACCCCGTGGCGCGGCAGGATTCTAGGCGGCCACATCGTAGGCCCGCGCGCGGGCGAACTCATCCAGGAGGTGACGCTGGCGATGAGCAAGGGGCTCGACGTGACGGCTCTGGCGGGCACGATCCACGTCTATCCGACGCTAGGCATGGCCGTGCAGGAGGCCGCGCTCGGCTTCTATCAAGAATCCCCTCGCTACCGCCTCCTGCGCCGGCCGCTCACGTTCCTCGCCCGCCACGATATACACGGTCTATAGCGGATAGGGACTGAGGAGGTTCCGATGACGACCAAGCATCTTGTCGATCCCGAAATTGTCGCGATGATCGACCTGTTTCCCGCCTTGCGGTTCACGCCGGAGACCCTGCCGCGCGTCCGCGCCGACCTCGCCGCGATGAACGCCCAGACGGCAGGCGAGTTGCCCGACTTTCCCGACATCGCGGTGACGGAGCGCCGTGTACCGGGGCCGCGGGGCGCTCCCAACGTGCGCGTGCTGGTCTACCTTCCCAAGAGCGCGCCGCGTCCGCTGCCCGCGCTGCTCTGGATTCATGGCGGCGGCTACGTGATCGGGAGCGCCGATCAGGATGACGCGCAAGTCAAGAGTCTGGTCGCCCAGGTGGGATGTGCCGCCGTCTCGGTGGACTACCGCCTCGCGCCTGAGACGCCATTCCCCGGTCCGGTCGAGGATTGCTCCGCGGCTCTGACGTGGCTGCACGCGCACGCGGCCGAGTTGGGGGTTGAACAGGGCCGCATCGCGATCGGCGGAGCGAGCGCGGGTGGCGGTCTGGCGGCCGGCCTGGGTCTGCTCACACGTGACCGCAGTGACGTGCCGCTTGCGTTCCAGTTGTTGATCTATCCGATGCTCGACGACCGCACCGTCAGCACGGCCGACCCGCACCCGTATACCGGGGAGTTCCTCTGGACGCCCGACGCCAATCGCTTTGGATGGGCGTCGCTCCTGGGCGAGGAACCGGGCGGCACGGGCGTGTCACCGTACGCGGCCGCCGCGCGCGCCGATCGCCTCGTGGGCCTGCCGCCCACCTACATCAGTGTCGGCGCCCTCGACCTCTTCCTGGAGGAGGACATCGAATACGCGCGCCGGCTGATGCGGGAGGGTGTGCCAACCGAACTCCATGTGTATCCGGGGGCGTTTCACGGCTTCAACATGATGGCCGAGTCCCACGTGGCGCGCGCGTACACCCGTGACTCCATGGACGCGTTGCGGCGTGCCCTACGCCCGCGACGGGGCACGCCGTTGGCGACGCCTGATCTTGCCTAAGCCGCGAGTGGTGTATATGGTCATGATCTGGACGGCTTCCGCTGCTCCTATGATAGGCATGGCGCGGCGCTTGTCAAGGCGCTTGTCGATTTGACAAGCGCCGAGGCGTGCTTTTCCGCCGCCATGTGGCAAGCTGTAGGTATGGACACCGATATAGACCGAGACCTGAGCATGCGGGGGGACGGGCCGATCCACACGGTCGTCGTCTATAGCCACGAGCGCTGAACGCCCTGTCGAGCGGTGAAAGAGTTTCTTTCCCATCACGATGTCGCGTACAGTCTACGCGACGTGCGCGTCGACGAGGCCGCGCTGCGCGAGTTCCTGGCGCTCGGCCTCCCGCTCCCCCCCGTCACCGTCGTCGACGGCGTCCCCGTGCAAGGCTTCCAGCCCGCGCGCCTCGCGGAACTGCTCGGGTTCGACTAGCCTCACACGGAAGGCGCGGATGGCGACGGCGGCGCGCATACCGCGCGGCGCGTAGCGTTTCTAATGCGCGGTTGCCGTTTACGTGCGGCGCCATTCATGTATTGTTAATCTTTGCCGTCATCCATTATGTTTCCACGGAATATTTACATCTTGATAATAGCCACGCAACACCGGCTATGTATGATGGAGCATGGAATGATCCCCACTAGTCAATAGTCACAGGAGGACTTATCGACATGCGCACCATACGTCCGCTCCGCGCGCCCCTCGTCGCGCTCTGTCTCCTCACAGCGGCGGCGACCGGAGTGACCGGAGCCGGCCCCTTAACCACGCGCGCGGCCACGCCGGCCACGCCGGCCGCGGCCCTGTCCGTCACGCCGTCTACGGTCAATCGCGGCGGCCTCGTCACCGTCTCCGGCGCCGGCTTCGCGGCCAAGGAAACGGTCCTCATCTTTTTCAACGCCGCCCCTAAAACGGTCACGTCGGCCGCGGCCGACGCCAACGGGCTGATCCCCGCGACCGGCGTCACCGTCCCCTACAGCCTCGGCCCTGGACCTCACCGCCTCACCGCGCTCGGCTCGACGAGCAAGCGCTCCGCCCACGCGATCGTCGCCGTGCAGGCGCTCACGCCCACGATCGGCCTGGCCACGCCGATGGTCAAACCTGGCGCGACCGAGACGGTGACGGGAACCGGCTTCGGGGCGCGTGAGCGCGTGACGCTCGCGCTCAACGGCGCCGCGCTCGTGACGCGCCCCGCCGTCGTCACGACGGCGGAGGGAGCCTTCACGACCGCGTTCATCGTGCCGAGCCGCCTCCTGGACGGCCCGAACACGATCGGCGCGGTGGGCAACCGCAGCCGCGTCGCCGCCGTCACGACCCTGACCGGGACGCTCCCGATCGCCTCGCACTTCTACTTCGCGGGCGCGCTGAATACGGCGGCCGCGCACTCCTACATCGACCTGCTCAACCCGCACGCCCAGCCCGCGACGGTGCGCCTCACGTTCTACTTCGCCAACGGCCAGACCGCCGCGCGGACCGTCGACGTGGCGCCGACACGTGAGCGGACGTTCTCCGTCTCCGCCCTGCAGGGACCCTCGGGGACCTTTGGGCTCTACGTGGAGGCCAACCGCTCGGTCTCGGCGCAGGTCACTATCACGCGCGACGGCAAGGACGGCGACGGCCTGCTCGGCAACACCGGGCTGGGTACGAGGTGGTACCTGGCCGAGGGGTACACAGGGCTCACGTTCCACGAGAGCGTCTCCATCCTCAACCCCGACCCCGCCACCCCGGCGCGGGTGCAACTCCGCGTGCTTCCCCTCGGGGGAGGCCCCGGCAAAACCGTCGCCGTGACCGTCGCGCCGCACGCGAACACGGTCACGGACATCAATAACCTGCTCCCCGGCCAGTCGGTCAGCATCGTCGCCGACTCGAATCTTCCCGTCGTCGTGGAGCGCACCATCACCTTCGGACCAGAGGGCTACGGGCTGACGACGCGATCGGGGACCAACACGCCCGCGACGAGTTGGATTTTCGCCGAGGGCACGACGGTCAATCGGTTCCAGACCTTCCTGACCGTGCTCAACCCGAACGCGGCGCCCGCGCATATCACGGCCAGCTTTTTCGGGTCGACCGGCGGCTCGTTGGGCAGCAGGACCATCGTCGTCGCCGCCAGTAGCCGCGCCAACCTCAAAGAGAACGACTTCCTCAACGCGAGCGGGATCGCCAGCGTGGTCACGAGCGACCTGCCCGTCGTCGTCGAACGTCCCGAGTACTTCGGCTCGCCCAACGACGCGCATATCGCCGGGAGCGACGTGTTCGGCGAGAACGGGGCCGGGGTGCGCTGGAGCTTCCCGGGCGGGAACACGGGGAGCGCCAGCGAGTTCCTGCTGCTCTACAACCCGTCGCAGGCGACGGTCCCGGTCGACGCAACGTTCTACGGTTCGAACGGCGCCCGCGTGACGAAGCGGGTGTTCGTGCCGCCGACGGTGCGCTACACCCTCAACGTCAATACGCTCATCCCCGGTTTCGCGCCGATCCACGGCGCCGTCCTGACCTCGACGACCGGCCAGGGCTTCGTCGCCGAGCAAACAGTCTTCGCGCCCGACCACAGCACGCTCCGCAGCACGCAAGGTCTGGCGCAATAGCCGGCAGCACGCAAGGTCTGGCGCAATAGCCGCCCGACCACCCTCGCGCGGCGGCCATCAGGGGGAGAGTCGACGCGCCACAGCGCCTGCCGGTTCTCCCAGTTGCGCTTCCCTGGTCGCGCGCGGGGCGCCCCATAGGCCAATCGGTGGCTACTCGTCCTGGCCCAACCGGGCTGGCCCCGGCGGGTCAGCAGAGTATAGCGGTATCGGGCTGCCCCTTCCAGGCCAGCCGGAGCCTCTTATTGTTAAGAGCGACCCGCGCGGCGTACCTTCGGTCTGCTACTAGATTCCATGCAGACCAGAAAGGTACGCCATGCGCCCCTTCTCCGCACGGGCCGCCGCGCGCGCGGTCGTCCTGGCCGTGCTCGTCCCGGCAGGGTTGCTACCGGCGCTCCCCTCCGCTCACGCCGACGCGCCCCCGTCCGATCCGCGCGGCGTCGCGCATGGCCTGGGGGCGCTAGCCCCGTCTGGCCCGGCCCTGACCCCACGCGCCACCGTGAACAGCATGACCGCGAGCGTCGCGAACGTCCCGACGAGCGCCGATATCTCGCAGTACAACCCGCCCGTGGGGAACCAGGGACAGGTCAGTTCGTGCATTTCATGGGTCACCGGATACGACATGCGCGGCTGGTATGCCCGACGCGACAACTCCTATCCGACCGGCGGCTACGACGGGGCGGGCAGCTACGCCCCAATGTACCTTTTCAACCAGGTGACCGGAGGAAGGGACCAGGGAACCTCATTCAACGCGAACCTGGACGTGGAGGTGTCGCAAGGGATCGATACCCGCGCCCACTACGACGGGGACACGGCCTCGTCTGACACCGACTACACCCATCAACCGACCGCGACCGAGCACGCCAACGCCGCGGGCGCCAGGATCGCCGGCTACATGGTTCTCTTTCAAGGCACGAACCAGGGGCCGACGGCCCAACAGGCGATCGAGGCCGCCATCGCCGGGGGCAACCCCGTCGGGCTCGGCATCCCCGTATACGACAATTTCTACAATGCCACCTCGAGCAACTACTACATCGACGGGGCGCCGGGGACAGGTTACGGCAACCATGCAGTCTTCGCGACGAAGTATGACTCCAGCGGCCTGTGGGTCCAGAACCAATGGGGCGCCGGCTGGGGGCGCTCCGGTTGGGCCGAGTTGAGCTGGAATTTCGTGAACCAGTATGCCTGGCAAGCCGTAACGATGCGCGTCGCCAGCTCTACCCCTCCGACAACGGCGCCTGTCCCGCCCACCACCGTCGCCACGGGGACGACAACCGCCGCGCCGACGCTAACCCCGACCGCGACGGATACGCCCGTCCCCCTGATCGCGACGGATACGCCCGTTCCTCCGACGAACACGAGCACGGCCACACCCGTCCCCCCGACCGCGACAAATACGCCCGTCCCCCCAACAGACACGGCCACGACCGCGCCGCCCGTGAGCGCTCCCGCCGCGGCCGCCACGGCTGTCCCCGACGCCACGGCGCCTGCCTTTACGTCGACCACCCATACAATCCCGCCAGTCGCGCCCGCGTCCGCCAGGGCCACGGCGACACTCACCCCGGTCACGCGTCGGCGCCGGTCTAGTAAGGTCTCTACGAAGCCGCCCACGGCGCAACACGGCCGCCACGCGACCGCCGCGCGGTCACGAGCGCGACAAGGCCTTCACCCCCGCATCGCCTTCCGCGACGTCACGATCCCGTCCCACGCGCATCGCGTCACGCTCCGCTTCTCGTACCGCCGTGTGACGATCCACCGCCGGGATGTCCCGTTAGGGAGGGATACGATCGAGATCGACGTAGCGAACCCACGCACCGGACGCGTCCTGGCGCGGGCGCTGAACGTGGACGGCAATCGGGGCGCCGCCATGGTTGCGAGGGGGCAGACGTGGCGCGAAGCCGGCGTTGACCTCACGCGGTTCCGCGGGCGCCGGGTCCGGCTCGTTTTCCACGATCGCCTGCCCGCGCGAAGCGTGGGCCCGACGATCGACCTAAAGACGCTATCGGTCGTCAGCAGTTAGGCGCGGCGGTCGCTCCCGAGCCGCGCCTACCCGAAGGTGTAAGCGGCGCGGATATGGCGCCGAATCAGGAATAGCGCGAGGCCGTCGGAGGCTTGAACCATACCCCACGACGGCCTCCACGTATATGATCGTCGGGAAACGCAACGTGCTCCCGCTACGCCCCAGGCCACTACTACTTATGCGACATCCGTTAGCCAAGAGACCGGCGACGGGCTACTGGCTAGGAGGAGTAGGAGGCGCAGGGCGTGGAGCCGTCGGCGCGGGCGCCGGCTGCCGGCGAGCGGGCGGGTTGCCGGGAGCAAGGATCATCGTCATCGTGCGCCCCTCGGGCAGCACATCGCGCTCGACGTGCCCCACATTGGAGAGGGTCTGCGCCAGGGCGGCGAGCTTGCGGCGGGCGACGTCAGGGTGCGCCTGCTCGCGGCCGCGCATGCGCACCGTCAACTGGACCTTGTTGCCCTCGCTCAACCACTTGCTGATGGCGCGCCGCTTCGTGTCGAGATCGTGCTCGTCGGTGTCGGGCGACAAGCGGACCATCTTGATGTCATTGACCTTCTGCTGTCGCTTGCTCTCGCGCTCGCGACGGTCCTGCTCATAGCGGTGACGCCCGTAGTCCATCAGGCGGCACACCGGCGGATCCACGTTCGGCTGGACCTCGACGAGATCGAGGTTGGCCTCCTGCGCGCGGCGCTGGGCCTCCTGCGTCAGCATGACACCGAGCTGCTCCCCGTCGTCTCCAATGACCCGGACCTCGCGCACGCGAATGGCGCCGTTGATACGCGTGCGCGGCGGCGCGGGGCCGCGCTGAGGCGCGCCACGGTTACTCATAAGCGCCTCCCCTGCATGCGCGTCCCCCCCGTCATCATCGCCACCGCGATGGGCGCCGTGGCCGCGGCCCCATGGGGGAGGCTCACGGTCGTAAAGCATTGCGTCAAAGGCACTCCTTTTAGGGGGCGTTTCCCCACTTTGGACGGTTTCATGAGGCGCCTTTATGCGCCCCTGTTGTTGCCGTATGATATCACTTTCCCATCCTCTACACCATACGACGATGGCGCGGGAAAGCCTCCAATTCAGCGGTTAATAGCAGGTGTCTGCGAACTAACCGCTCATCGCTAGACGCTAACCACTCGCCGTGGTGTCAACCCTATTGACAGATGGCGCCGACTTTTGATACCATCGCACAAGCTATTGGCTTGCGGCGGCGCGTCCGTGTACTCAATACCGAGCCTGCATCAGCCAGGAGAACGGCTCGGCGATACGGCGCCCCGCGGCCCTGCGATGGCCTGCTCATGTCGTGTGTCCTTTTGTCTACCTACATAGCACGACAGTGTGCCAAAAGGGGGGGAATCCTTGCGGAAAGTAGCGCTAGCCATCACCCTAACGCTCTTGCTTTCACTCGCCAACGCGCCAACCCATCTCAGCAGCACCCCTCCCGGTTCCTCTTTGCAAGATGCGGGCCTCGGCTATGCGCCCGAGGCGACCGACTTCGTCTACCCCGTCGGCGACCCTCGCATCGCCCCTACGTTCGACGACAATAGCCCCAACGGCTACACCATCACCCAGATGTTCAATAACTCGTGCGACCCCGCGCAGGGACAGGGCTTCTATACCGCGGGCCAATACTTCTGCGGCCACACAGGGGTCGACCTATCCGACAAGACGGATGGGGGGGTCGTGCGCGCCGTCGCCAACGGACTCGTCGTCGCCGCGAGCACCAACTCGACCTACGGCGAGATGGTGCGTATCCAACACCTGCTCCCCGACGGAACGTACGTCTATTCGCAGTACGAGCACATGGAAGAGGGCAGCCTGCTCGTGACCGTGGGCCAGATCGTGACGATGTCGCAGAATATCGGACTCGTCGGCGCTACCGGCTTCGTGACAGGGCCGCACCTACACTTCGAGGTCAAGTCGATCAACGCCGACGGCGTCGGCTACACGTTCGGCAACCCGGCGCTGATCATCGGCTACGTCGAGCCAATCTCCTACGTCGCGGCGCACACGGCCTACCTCGCTCCGACGGCCACCCCGACCCTCCCCGCGCCGACGGACACGCCGGCAAGCGTGACAGATACGGCGACGTCGGCCGTGGGTACGGACGCCTCGGCGAACACAGGGGCGACGCCGGCCGTGGGTACGGACGCCTCGGCCACGCCGAGCGTTAGCGTCACGGCCCCGCTAACGTCCGCGCTCGGCACGGCGGCCAGCAGCGGCGGCGAGCAGCAGGGAGTGCTCAACAGTTTCTACAGCCGCTACCACGACTACGTGCGGGTCACCTCCGACGGTATGGCCCTCAACGTGCGGGCCGGCTCGGGCTTCGACTATCCGCCCCTCAACTCCGTCCGCAAGGGGGCGCGCCTGGGCTACCTGGGGATGACCGGGAACGGCTGGGTGCGCGTCGCCCTACCTGGCGACGTGACCGGCTACGTCGTGCGCCAGTGGGTACAGGGAGATGTTCTGCCCAAACTGCCGCCTTCCTCCTACGGCGACTACAAGGCGCCGTTCGTCTCCGTCCTCGACACGCGCTACCCGGCGCGCACCGGTCCCGCCATGCATGACACGCCCTTCGAGCCCCTGCGCCTGGGTGAGAAACTCGCCTTCCTGGGAACAAACCCGACGGCGCCGAGTTGGACGCGGGTCGTTCTGCCCTCCGGGCGCGAGGCATGGGTCCTCAACTGGTACTTGAGCCGTCCGCCCGCTCAGCCCGCGAAGGCCGGGCGTATCATCCCCGCCGTACATCGAACCAGGACGCCGGCCCCCGCGTTCGCGTCCTCCTCCGTCGTGACGACGGCCGACGGTGTGCGTCTGCGCCAGGGGCCACGACTAGGGGCCCAACTAATCGAGACCCTACAGCAAGGCGCGCGGCTCTCGCTGCACGGCTACCACGTGAGTTGGGCCAACGTCACGACCTCCGATGGGACGGAAGGCTACGTGCTGGCCAGCTTCCTTGGCGCGTCGCCATCGGCGACATCGGCTCCTAAGGCGACGCAAGCCCCGCCCGCGCCCGCCGCGCCCGCCGCTCCTGCCGCCCACGTGCCCACGCGGCTCCCGGCCGCCCCGGCCGCCCACGGACTACGCCCGCGCGTTGTCTCCACCGCGACGCTGCTCCCCGCGCGCGTGTCGGGGTCGGCGAGCGGGATCGCGGTCCAGACGCATCCCTCCTCAGCTACCGCCACGAGCCCACGTCAGACCACGACCGTCCCCGCTGTCCCCGCTGTCCCCCCGGCCGCGCGCGTCGTCGTCGACGTCACCGCGGCCAACCTGCACGCCGCGCCGTCCCGCAAGGCGACGGTTGTCCTGTCGGCGCAACGCCATACGGCGCTGATCCTGCGCGCCACCAGCGGTGATTGGCTCCAGGTACAGACCCCTACCGGCGCCACCGCCTGGATTATGCGCGATCTGACGAGTAGCCAGTAGTCAGATGCGATAGTCGCGGGCAAACGCAAACGGAGTTGGGATGTCCCAGTTCCGTTTGCGTTTGTCCGCGAACTCGGCGCGGGTCCGCGAGTCGGGCTCGGGCCACGACGCGCACGCCCTGGCATACCGCTTGCGACCGACCTGGTAGAGGGGCGCCGCCCTCCAATTAGGGATAGTAACCGCAAAGGAATGAGCGATGGGCGATAGAGACAGCGTCAGCACGAACACCGGCACGGATCAAGACGCCGCCGCGGGCAGGACCGTGTACAACATGCCCGACAGCGATGTGATCGAGACGGTCGGGAACACCACGGGCGTGGGCACGACGACCGTTCCCGACGCGCTCCCCGACGTTCCGGGCAACAACCCGTCCCCCAATCCGGGCACGACGGGCACACGCTTCGCCGAAGGCGGCGAGGACATCCCAGTCAGCGAGACCTAAACGTTCCACCCATCTCGCGCCAGCGCGTCGCGAAGGGCATGGCCCAGGGATGGGACCAGGCTACAGGGCTACGCCCCCGCCGACGGCGCCGCGGGGCGGACGGCGCACCAGGAGAGCGAGCAGGATACCGGGGATGGTAAGGAACGCGGTGAGCAGGAGCGCGTCGCGGAAAGCTTCGGCCGTGGCCAGCCGCACGAGCTGCCCGTAGAGCGCGCCGATAGCCTCCCCACGCGCGGCGCCCAGGCTCAAGCCGCCATGCTGGAATTGGGCCACCAGGCCGTTGAACGCCGTCACGAAGCCGGGATTGTTCGCGGTCGCGCTCTCGGCCAGGCGCGCCTGGTGCTGTAGCGGGTTCTGCTGCAACACCGTCACCAGCACGGCGACGATGAGAGAGGCGACGACCTGCGTCGTCACATTGACGAGCGCCGAGGCCCGGGGCAGGGCGTCCTCCCGCACGACCCCGAGCGCCGCGGTGAAAGCGGGCGCGATCGTCAAGCCCAGCCCGATCCCGCGGAGTATCAGCGGCACGATGAAGAGATCGTACCCTGAGGTCGTGGTGCAGAGCCAGCCGAGTTGCCACGAGGTGAGGGCCAACAGGGTTAGCCCGACGGCCAGGGGGATGCGCGGACCGATACGGTCGGACAGGAAGCCCGAGATAGGCGTGACGAAGAATGTGATCCCCGCCTGCCACAGCAGCAGCTTCCCCGTGTCGAAGGGTTGCAGCCCCCGCAGGTTCTCCAGGAACAGCGGCAGCAGGAAAAAGACCCCGAACAGGCCAGCGAAGGTTAGCCACAACACAAGCGACGCCACCAGGAAGGGACCCTGTCCGAACAGGCGCAAGTCGAGCAGGGGGTCGCTCTGACGTAATTCCAGAAAGACGAAGGCCACGAGGAGCAGCACGCCCACGACGATCGACACCAGGATGTGGAACGACCCCCAGCCGTCGTAGGCGCCGTTGCCCAGGGCATAGAGCACGAGGACAAGCCCGAGGCCGACGAGGATGAACCCCGTGAGGTCGAAGCGCGCGCCCGGGCGCGCCACGAAATCGCGCAGCCACAGGGCCGAGAGTGTAAAGCCCACGATGCCGACCGGCACGTTGACGAAAAAGATGATCGGCCACGACAGGTGCTGCACGATATAGCCGCCCAGCGTCGGCCCCAGGGCCGGCGCGAACAGCACCGGGATGCCGAAGACGCCGTTGGCCAGACCACGCTCCTCGGGCGGGAACGTCGCGAAGAGCAGCGCCAGGGAGAGGGGCTGTAGCGGGCCGCCGCCCAGGCCCTGCAAGACGCGGAAAAAGATGATCGAGCCTGTGTTGAAAGATAGGCCGCACAGCACCGAGCCGAGGGTGAAGAGGGCCAGCGATATGAGGTAAACGCGCTTGATGCCGTAGCGGTCGGCCGCCCAGCCGGAGATCGGGATACTGACGCCCAGGGCAAGGGTGTAGCCGGTGATCACCCACTGGATCGTGTGTACGTCGGCCCCAAAGACGGCCTCGAGCTTGGGGAGCGCGATCGTGACGATCGTGCCGTCGAGCGCGCTCATAAAAACGCCGAAGATCGTCGCGACGAGCACGAGCCACTTGTTGGTCCCGAACATCTCTCCTCCCATGACCCCTGACGACCGACGAGCGCATCAACTGCTCCCCCTAAAAGTACTGCAAGAGACCGCATCGCGGCCACCGCGCGCCCGACCTCTCGTCGACCATCCGCGCAAGAGTACGGCGACGGGTTGCATTCGGATGAGGATATGATTATCCTTATCGTCGGATCGTCGGATGGATACGCCATTTCCATCGATACGAACACATGCTATCCGTATCTTACTGAAAAGTCGGGGGCTACGCGGCGGCGAGGGCCACGGTGAAGCCAGAGTGGGCCTCAGCCGCGCGTTGGGTGATGAGGGCGGCTAGGGAGGGCATCCGATAGGCGCCAGACAGACGGT
>JAABUO010001868.1_pt1 | contig 26477 bp, 27 predicted proteins | sample 5559291 | NCBI WGS metagenome assembly JAABUO01 (sample SAMN10711878, study PRJNA513372) | rock metagenome | isolation source: Antarctica rocks | place: Antarctica: Victoria Land, Finger Mt sud
CGGCGTTCGCGCCCGAGCCGGTGATCGTGCGGATGAGCGACTTCAAGTCCAACGAGTACGCCAACCTGCTCGGCGGCGAGCAGTACGAGCCGGACGAGGAGAACCCGATGCTCGGCTACCGCGGCGCGGCGCGGTACCTTTCGCCGGACTTCGCCGAGTGCTTCGCCATGGAGTGCGAGGCGCTGCGCTACGTGCGCGACGAGATGGGCCTGACCAACGTCAAGCTGATGATCCCGTTCGTGCGCACCGTGACCGAGGCGAAGGGCGTCATAGACCTGCTCGCGGAGAACGGGCTGCGTCGCGGGGAGAACGACCTGCAGGTCGTGATGATGTGCGAGCTGCCCTCGAACGCGGTGTGCGCCGGGGACTTCCTGGAGCACTTCGACGGGTTCTCCATCGGTTCCAACGACATGACGCAGCTGACCCTGGGCCTGGACCGCGACTCGGCCCTGGTCTCGGCCGGCTTCGACGAGCGCGACCCCGCGGTGCTGCACATGCTTTCGCTGGCCATCTCCGCCTGCCGGGAGCGGGGCAAGTACGTCGGCATCTGCGGGCAGGGCCCGTCGGACCACCCGGACCTCGCGGAATGGCTGGTGGGCCAGGGCATCGAGTCGATGTCGCTGAGCCCGGACACGGTCGTCGACACCTGGCTGGCACTGTCGAAGCTGGGATCGCCGGGGTGAGGCTGTCAGCGATCGACACGCTCGTCGAGCGGCGCACCCGCTACCTGATCCTGGTTCATGTCCCGACCGACCGGCCGACGGCCGAGGCGATGCGGGAAGGCATCACCGGGGCGCTGGGACAGCTGCCCGCCCCGCTGCGCCGCACGCTGACCTGGGATTCTGGACAGGGAGCTGGCGATGCATCACCAGGTCAGCGAGCAGACCGGCGCCCGTGGTGTTCTTCCGTGACGCCCACTCGCCGTGGCAACGCGGCCCGAATGAAAACACTGAACGCGCTGCCGCGCGACTACTTCCCGAAGGGCACCGACCTGTGCGCGATCACGCCTGAGGAACTCACTCGCGTCACCGACGAGATCGACGAACGTCCCCGCAAGACACTCGCCTGGGCTCGGCCAGCGGATCTGCTCGCCGACCAAACCGCGGCGGAGACCGCCTGACCGCGTTCATCCCCAGAAGATGGCTGTCGGATCCCGGTCGACCTCGGCCAGGCGATCCTCGACGCTCACTGAGGCAGGCACGTGGTCGTACCCGTGGAACTTCAGAGTGCGGTCGCGCCAATACAGCGACCACAGCCGCGTCGCCTTTGTAGAGCGAAGCCGCCCGATCGGAAACCGCGTCCATTCAGGACCGAAATCCGCGCGCCACGGCGGGCGACACTCCACACGATCGTCAGACACCGCTCGTCGACCTCAGCCTCAACGCGAACCTCATCTCGAACCTGCTCGGGAACCCGAGCGCGGCACCACCGCTGCACCCGAGCAACGTCCGTCTCCGGCAGACCCGACACACCCGCTACTCTGCCGCCCAGAACTCACCCCTCCTGCGACGTTCACCGGAATCTGCCGTCCACCCCAGCTGTACCGCAGCAACACTGCCCAGTGTGACGCTTTACCCACCAGCTCCACACCTACAACCCACCACCGCGGCCCTACGGCGCAGGGCGGACAACCGCCGACCAGCCTTGTCATCAACTCCGCAGGAATGCTTAACTACCATCAATCAGAGTTTATGGAGAGACCATAATGCCGAACCCTAGACTAACAATGGCACTCGAACAACTTGATTCAGGACACTGGCTCGACTTCGAAAGATTCGCCGCCTGAATTTCTCGTAGTCGATCTTCCAAACCTTAGGACTACGGCTTCCGGCAGGGGCGATCGTGGCCGAGATGGCCAGTTATACGAGATTGATTCAGAGCCGGGCGTGATGATTCAATATTCGGTGTCAACGGATTGGCGTAGCAAGATCTGGGCTACCATTCGGAGACTAAAAAAGAACTTCCCTGACCTCCGAGAGCTTGTATACGTTACAAACCGGTCTATTGGGCCAGACGCCGACGATTTAAAGCGACGAGCCCGGGTTGATAACGGGATAGCAGTCGATGTACGAGACAAGAACTGGTTCATAGAACGCGAATTGACACACATTCAACGCAAGGTAGCGGCTGAAGAACTGATAGAACAGTTTGTCGCACCCCTACTCCGCGCGCGAGGTGTCGCGTCAGAAGTGTCAACGTCACTTAGCGATGACGATGCAAGAGTCGCCCTCTTACATTTAGCGCTGGATGACGCAGACAGAGCGACCGACAAGAGTCTGACTAAGCAGTGTTTCGAGGCTTTAGTGTTGTCCGTTCTTCACGACACTAACGCGGAAAGTATGATCGACTTAGATACAATCGTGTTACGGGTCACTAAGCTACTACCAGCAGGGCACGACCAACAGATCCGAGGCCAGACAAAGAGTGCAATAAAAAGGTTGAGCCATCCAAAGAACGGGCGGGTGAAAGAACACCGATTGAAATCGAAGTTTCACTTGAGTTTCGACGAACAGGGGCGGCTAAGCGCACAGACCGCGGCCTTTCTGGCAGATCAGGTAGAGCTCGAGCGCGAACTGTTGGCCTCACTAATGGCGGTGGGCGTCGACCCCGGGGTTGTAGATCGAACCCATGGACTTGGAACGGTGCTGCGGGAGGCGTTGGAGACTGCGCTACTGCAGCAAGGCAATCTCTTTGCCCAGGCCGCGATAAACAAAGAAATCCGTCTGATGAGTGCAGACGGCATTATCCAACAATTCCGGTCGCGGATTCCTGCAATAACCAGCGCGGTCTCGCCAGAACAGTGCGTTGCAGCGGTGCTAGATGTTGTGGAATCGCCCGGCCAGCAGGTGGTTGCCCATCTGGGGCGCATCGGAGACGCCTACACATTGTTTTCTTTCATGCAGCAAACACCAGACGTGCAAAAAATCATCCTAAAGATATTTTCGGAGGGCGAGATCTGGATAGACACGAGCTACATTCTGCCGCTATTCGTAGAGACTCTTGCATTTGAAACCTACGACCGTCCGCATTCCAATATTCTTGCCGCCGCCGTGCAGTCTGGTTTCAAGTTATTCGTCACTGATGGGGTAATTGAAGAGATTGAGACGCATCTCAAGAATTCGAGGTCATGCGCTGAGTCCAAAGGACAGTGGCGCGCTCGAACGCCCTACATCCTCGCAAAATATCTAGAAACGGGGGCAGCCAGCACAGGGTTTCGGGCGTGGGTGGAAGAGTTCCGTGGCGATAGTCGCCCGGCGGATGATGTGCGGGAGTACTTAGAGCAGAATTTCAATATAAATCGCCGCAACCTACTAGAGTATGCGAATATGGCTCCGATCGAGCTAAGGGCTGCTGTGCAGGAGATATGGGCGACTGCCCACGACAAACGGCGCGCGCCCACCAAAAGCCACATGTACTCGGCGGTAAATGCAAGGCTCGTGGCGCACGACGTGGAGAACACTGTCGGTGTTTTACAGTTGCGCAAGGACACGCCGATATCACCGTTGGGTTACAAGCAGTGGTGGCTTACGCTCGACAAGTCGGCGTACCGCGTCGGTGACGCATTGAAGTCCGCGTTAGGAGTCGGCGCGCCGCGCAGCCCCGCTCTAAATCCGGGGTTTCTGGCGCAAATTCTCCGTCTCGGACGGACAAGAAACGCCGTAGAGCGTAGCCTTTACGTGAGTATGCCCATATTGAATGATTTTAGCACGCTTAACTATACACCTAGCGGCCTTGTAGACAGGGCTGATCAGATTCGCGCTGAGCACGTAGCGAAAAAAGAGCATGTGGTGAAGCGGTTGGTTCGTGACAAGCTGGACGAGATGAAGGCACTGTCGCGGCCCGAGTTCTTAGATGTTTCTATCGACGAAGAATTGGCCGAGGTAGAGGTGCTAGGTGGATAGCGCGTGTAACCGGGTTCGCCCGGACCACTGATGACACGGACATCCGCGCTCGTCGCCCGACTCCGGAGGTTGCCACCCCGCCATCCTCTCTGAGCAGATCGCGAGTCGTGGCCTGTTCACGGACCACTTTGCCATCACCTGGGACGCTAAACCACCCGATAGGTGTCGCAGAAATGATCGTTAAAGCAACACCCCGGCACCTGAGACTGACGTGCACGTCGCTGCGCCGGCCGAGTGTTGCAGAAGCACTGTACGAAACCGGTGTATCACCGATCGGGTTGTCGGCGGCTTGTGCAACAGTACGTGGTCATGAGCGAGTTTCTGGGCTACGCGAGGGTGTCCACCGCCGAACAGACCGCGGCGTTGCAGGAGGACGCGCTGAGGGCCGCGGGGTGTCGACGCATCTGGTCGGACACCGCCAGTGGCACTCGAACGGACCGCCCGCAGCTGGTCGCGGTGTTCGATCACCTGCGGGCGGGGGACACGTTGGTGGTGTGGCGGCTGGACCGGCTGGGTCGGTCGTTGCCCCACCTGATCGAGACCATCGGTGAGTTGCAGGCCAGGGGAGTGGGATTCAAGTCGGTGCAGGAAAACATCGACACCACCACCCCCGGCGGCCGATTGGTGTTCCACGTGTTCGGGGCCCTTGCCAGTTTCGAACGGGAACTCATCCAAGAGCGCACCCTCGCCGGGCTGGCCGCAGCCCGGGAGCGTGGCCGCCTCGGCGGCCGGCCGACTGCGTTGAGCCCGGCGAAGTTGAAGCAGGCCCGAAAGATGATCGGGGAGAAGACCCCGGTCACCGAGGTGGCCCAGGTCCTCGGGGTCAGCCGCGCCACCCTGTACCGCAGAGTGCCCGAATTGGGTGTGGCGACGCAACGGTGAGTCGATGTTGGCCGAGCCATCCTGCAGGTGGACTCCGACCGCATTACGCCCGCTTCCGGCCCGCCATCACTGTCGAGTTGCTCGCCACGCTGGCGGCCATCACCGGGGCACCTGCGCGCCTGGCGGCGCACGGCTGGCGGGCGTTGCCTGCGTCACTTGTGCAGTGCACAATAGAGTCGTGGAGGCTTTCCGGTTCGCCCGGTCAGCCCGTAAGCATCGGATAGGTCGAGCGCACGTGATGCACGTGATCGAGACCGTCTCGCCGAGCGATGTTGCGGCGGTCGGCGAGTTCGATGCCCGCAAGGTCTGGCTCGGGCCTGATGATCGCGGGGCCGAGTTGGAGATCGTGGCGGTGGTGTTGCCGGGCGAGCTGCTGATCATCCACGTCATGCCCACCGCGTTACGGAGGAAGCCATGACCGACTACCGGATCCTTCCCGATGTTGACCTCGCCGTCGAGGATGTGCGCGACAGCAAGGGCCGGCGGATCACCGAGGAGTACGCCGTGCGGGCAGCGGCGGATGCGTTGACCTCGGTGGGGCGGGGTCGACCGTCGCTGACCGGGGCGCGGGCGCATTCGCCGCAGGTCACTTTTCGGGTGACACCGGAGTTGCGGGCGAAGGCCGGCGCCGAAGCGGCCCGGCAGGGTCGACGCGTCTCCGACGTCGCCCGCGACGCCCTGGAGCGCTACCTCGCGTCCTGACCCACACCAGAACAACCGGTGGTGCAGATTGCGCCGCCCCTGGACTGGAATGCGCCCGCGGTTATTGGCACTGTGCTGCGAATCGGGTCCACGGGATGGGCTGCGTTAACAGGGTGCTGACGACGTGGTCCAGCATCCACCGAGCATGCGCATGATCAAAAATAAACGCAACTGTAGTACTGGGAGTCATCCGGGATCGTTCGACTCGCCGTCATCACAACGCGGCCGGCACGTCAACCTGCATGGCCTGGATCAGCCCGAGACGGGTGTCAACCGTGACGGTAGGCGTGTAGCTGTCCGCGGTCGACAGGTACAACGTCCGTCCCTCGGGGCCGCCGAGTACGCAGTCGACCGCGTGCCGGCCCGGCGTCGGGATCCGGTTTGTGACCTCGCCGCCCTCCAGGACCCGTTGAAACTCGAAGCCTTCCAGAGACGACAGCCAGATGCCTCCTTCCGCGTCGACACAGGTCCCGTCCGGCGTCGTTCCAGGCTCCAGCTGGGCCCAGAGCCGACGATCCACCAGTGACCCGTCCTCGGCAATGTCGAGGGCCGTCAAGCGTTCGCCCCACGTCTCGGGCACGACGATCGTGCGGGTCCCAGGCAGGATGACGGCGGCGTTGGGGAACGTGAACCCGTCGGCCACCAGACGCGATGAGCCGTCGGGATCGACGCAAAATACCGGTCCCGGGCTGGGCGGCTCGTTCTTGTAGAGGTCGTATCCGAAGCCGCCGACGTAGAGACGGTCAGTCTGCTCGTCCAGGACGATGTCGTTGATCGGGGCCTGGCTCAGCTCAGACAGATCCGCGTAGGTCTCGAGTTCCCCCCCGGGGAGGATGGAGTAGAGCTTGCGATCTAACATCGAGCTGACGACGAACTTACCTGTGGACGTCCACGCTAAACCGGAGGATTGACCGTCGACCTGAGCAAGCAGGGTCGTGTCTTCCGTGCCGGGATCCCATCGGAAGACTTCGCCGGTGTGCATGTCAGAAAACCAGAGGGCACCATCGTGCCAGCGGTTCCCCTCCGGGAAACGCAAACCCTCGACGACCGTCTTGAGAATTTGTTGCGTCATTTTCTGGCCTTTTCCCTGTCGGTTCGGATGGACTAGTGAACGTGTTCGGGACAGATCAGCGGGCGATCTGTTCCAGAACACGGCCAGGCGGTACGCGCTTCATGCCGAGGGCACAGCCGGCCGCGACGAGTGGACATAGGAACAGCCAGATGGCCAGGGTAGTCGGGATCCCCAGGGCGGCGAACATTCGTGGACCCGCTAGTGCTGCGGCAAGGAAACCAATCCACTCCATTCCCGCAACGAGATTAGCTCCGGTTCCGCGGACCCGCGTGGGGAACACCTCCGATGCGAAGCCGACGGCAGAAGTAATGTGGCCGACGACGAAGAAATAGATCAACGCGTACCCGATGGTGAGGGTGGCCAGCGTGTGCCCGGCGTAGGCCATGTAGAGCCCTGCCAGCCCGCCAAGCACCAACCACAACGCTGCCGCTTCACGCCGGCCGAGCCGCTCACCGACAAGAGCGCACAGGACGTAGCCGAACGCTGCCAGTCCTGTCGCGATGGCCGATGAGAGATAGGTGTAGGTGAGGCTCACGTGGTAGTGGGCGTAGACCGTGGGGAGGTAACTGACGATCCCGGCGAATCCGAAGGCGTAGAACAGATGCCACAGCGACACAAGAACTGAGGAACGGCGCAGGTCAGGCGCGAAGGCCTGGGCGAACGTGTTCTTGTGGCCGTCTGTGGCTTGGGCCCGCTCGGCAGTGAACCGGTGGGACTCACTGACGGCGCGACGTGCCCAGACCATCATGGCGATAGGTAGGAGCCCGAACACGAAGAGCAAGCGCCAGCCCAGGAGCGGAACGATGATGAAGGACATAACTGAACCGAGGAAGAACCCGAGCGGGTACCCCACCTGGGCCAAACCGATGAGCCGCCCGCGGACCTTGGCCGGGGCCTCCTCGGCGACCATCACCTGGCCCGCCATCCATTCCGTGCTAGCCCCGATCTGAGTGAACCCGCGCGCGACGATCAGGATCAGCAGCCCAGGCGCGCCGGCGGTGATGATGCTGCCGAGGGCTGCGGCGAAAAGGCATGACTGGTAGACCGGTTTGCGGCCGAAGCGGTCCATGATTGGGCCGGCGAAGAAGGTGGAGAGGGCTCCTACCGCATAGACAATCGCGTAGACCGTGCCGATCTGTGAGTCGCTGATTCCCAGTGACTCCTGGATCAGCGGGTAGTTGAGATTGAAGAGGCTGCCGTCGGCATTGACCAGTGTCCAGCCACCCAGTGACAGCAACGTCACCCGCCAGACGCTTCGGGAAATACCAGCGACCAACTGCTGGTCGCGTGCTTCCTTCTTGGTCACGGCAGGGGAAGATTCTGCCACGTTCGCGGACTTTGGATTGCTTTCCATGGTCGTCTCCGTCGGAGCTGTCGAAGAGGAGGACGCGGGACCCGATTGGGGCGCGGTTTGGCCGTTTGATTATTTGGTCGAAATCAAGGTTTGCGGTTGTTGCAAAGTCTTCTCGACCGCTTCGCGAGAGGACCGGCGTGGCTAGTCGTCGTAGATGACGACGCCTCGGATGTTGTGGCCGCTCTTCATGTCGGCGAACGCCTGATTGATATCGGCGAGTTTGTAGCGAGTGGTAATCATCTCGTCGAGCAAGAGGTGACCGGTGCGGTAGAGGTCAAGAACGCGTGTAATGCCGGCCCGTGGACTGGCGGAGCCATAGAGGGCACCTCGGATTTGCTTTTCGTAAAAGGTGACGTCGGCCAGGCTGACCAGAGCGGAAGACTGGCCTGCCGGGGCCACCGCCACGATGGCGACCTTGCCGTGCTTGCCGACCAGGGAGAGAGTCGGTCCCAGATACTCGCCCCGCGCCAGATCAGTGGTAAGGATCGCGGCATTCGCCATGCGACCCCAGGTGATCTCACGGATCAGAGGCTCCGCCTCGTCGAACGACGAGACGACGTGGGTGGCGCCAAAACGGGGGGCAAGTTCATGCTTGTCCACGGAGGGGTCCACTGCGACGATGTAACGGGCGCCGGCGATGCGTGCCCCTTGGATGGCCGCGGCCCCCAGACCGCCCACGCCGACGACAGCGACGGTGTCCCCTGCTCGGACCTCGGCGGTGTTAACGGCGGCACCAAAGCCTGCGGTGACTCCACAGCCGACGAGGGCGGCTTGGACCAGGGGAATGTCGCCCGGGATTTTGAGGACCTGAGACTCATGGACGACCGTGTGCCGGGCGAACGTCCCGAGGAGGCAGATCGTCGTCACGCCGGTGCCGTCGGATGTGAATCGGCACGTTCCGTCGGCGAGGGCTCGCCCGTTGCGCCGGTTGCCGCCCCGGTCGCACAGGTTCGCCAGACCCTTCGAGCACGACTCACACTTTCCACAGGACGGGATGTAGACGAGCACGACGTGATCTCCGGGCTGGAGATCCTTCACGCCGGGACCCACAGCCTCGACGATTCCGGCGCCCTCATGTCCGCCGATGGCAGGTAGGGGTTGCTCCAGGTCGCCGGTCACTATGTGGTCGTCGGTGTGGCAGATGCCAGATGCGGTGAGGCGTACCAGGACCTCCGCCTCGATGGGCTCTCCGAGGTCGACTTCCTGCACCTTCCACTCACCGTTGCGCTCCCAGAGCACGGCGGCTTCTGTCTTCATCAGGACTCCTCTTTTCAGATAGGGGCATTCATGTCGGTGAACTCTGCTGCGTCTCCCGGTGACCGGGGCTTGGTTGGGGCTTGGTGACTTCGGCCGAGTCCGGCGCACGTGCGTCGGCTGTCCTGCTCTGCGACTTCGTGACCGGTCGTCCTCGACCCCGATCACCCGCCCATTCGGGGTGTTCTTGTCCCCTCCCGGCTGGCGACGTCCTCGGGTAGTGCTCGGCATGGCCCCCGGCGTCGGGATCAGTCTCACCGATCCGGACCGTCAGCGGGTCCATGCCGAGCCAGGCCACGATGTCGTCGGTGTTCTGGCCCACTCGTGGTACCGGATCCATTCGGGCAGGCCAACTGGTCGACGTAATCGGCGGGAGCAGGGTGTCGATGACACCGACCGGCGTGTCAACCTTTGCCCAGCGACCGCGTTCGGTTACTTGTGGATGGGTCAGCACCTCGGTGACCTCCCTGCGCCTCGCGTACGGCAGGCCGGCCTTGAGGAGTCGGTTCTCGAGCTCTGCTCCAGACATCGACAACAGGATCGGGTTGATCTCTGCATCGAGGGCCTCTCGGGCCATCGAGCGTTGGTGGGGCGTGCCGAACCGCTGGTCATGGACGAGATCGTCGCGTTGGAGAACGCCCTCGCAGAAGGTTCGCCATTCCCGCTCGTTCTGAACCACGATGACGAACTCAGTCTCGTCACCGGCGGCGAAGACGCCGTATGGGGCGATCGCCGCATGACTCGTCCCGCTGCGGCGAGGCGGTACGCCGCCGTACTGCGTGTAGTGAAGGGGGTAGCCCATCCACTCGATGAGCGAGTCGAACATGCTGATCTCGAGTTCGACCCCCACGCCCGTTTGTGCGCGGCCGTAGAGAGCGGCGAGGATGCCGGAGAACGCGTACATGCCAGCGCTGATGTCGGCGACGGGGATGCCTGCCTTGGCTGGGGCTTCCTCAGTCCCGGTGAGCGCGAGCAAGCCGGCCTCGGCCTGGATCAGCAGGTCGTACGCTTTTGCGTGGGCATACGGACCGGTGGAGCCGTAGCCGGAGATTGAGCAGGTGATGAGGTGGGGCCGCTCACGTCGTAGGTCCGCCGCTCCTAGCCCCAGTCGCTCGGCCGCTCCAGGCGCGAAATTCTGTATGAAGACGTCGGCCCGGTCGATGAGCCGGGACATGATGTCCGATGACTTTTGCTCTTTGAGGTCGAGTGCGAGGCTCTCCTTCGAACGGTTCAGCCAAACGAAGTGACTCGACATGCCGCGGACCTTCTCGTCGTAGTCCCGAGCAAAGTCGCCGGAGTCTGGACGCTCTATCTTGATGATTCGAGCACCGAGGTCTGCCAAATGGCGGGTGGCGAGCGGGGCGGCCACCGCCTGTTCGCAGGAGACGACGGTGACGCCTTCCAGTGGAAGGGTCACAACCCCACCGCTACGGTCTTCGTCTGCGTGTAGCCCAACAGACCCTCGAACCCCTTCTCCCGTCCATAGCCGGAGCGGCGCCAACCCCCGAACGGCATTTCGATGCCTCCGCTCGCGCCGTAGGTGTTGATGAAGACCTGCCCGGCGCGGACGTCCTCTGCGAGGCGGTGGGCGCGGGTGATGTCACGCGTCCAGATCGCCGCGACGAGTCCGTAGTCAGTGGAGTTGGCAATCTCCAGGGCTTCGGCCTCGTCGTGGAACGAGGTGACGGTGAGGACGGGTCCGAAGATCTCCTCCTGCGCGATGACGGCTGAGGGGGACACGCCTGCGAACAGGGTTGGCTGGTAGTAGAACCCGCCCTGCAGCGCGGCTGCGGTGGGCGCCTGGCCGCCGGAGACCAGCTCCGCCTCGCTCATGCCCACGTCAACGAGCTCGCTCACCCGTCGGCGCTGTTTGTCGCTGATCAGCGGACCCAAGTCAGCGTCGTCGATGCCTGGGGCGATGCGCATCGCCTCGAACCGGGTCTTGATCGCGCGGATCGCATCCTCCTCTTGCGAGGCATGGACCAGGAGACGCGATCCGGCTGAGCACGTCTGGCCAGCGTTCTGGGTGATGGCCCCAACGATCAGTGGGATCGCCATCTCCAGGTCAGCGTCCGCGAAGACGATGTTCGGCGACTTGCCGCCCAGCTCCAGGACGGCCGGGATCACGTTCTGCGCGGCGGCGGTCGCGACGCTGGTGCCCACGTGGCGGGAACCGGTGAAGGAGATGTGGTCGATGCCCTTATGGCTCGCGAGGGCGGCGCCCGCCTCCGGGCCGAGTCCCGGGACCACGTTGAAGACACCCGGCGGGAAACCCGCCTCAGACGCGAGCCGAGCAATCTCGATCGTGGACAGCGGAGCGTCCTCGGCCGGCTTCAACACCGCGCAGTTTCCTGCCGCTAACGACGGAGCCACGGTGCGCGCCGCCATCTGCAATGGGTAGTTCCAGGGCGTGATATGTCCGGTCACGCCGAAAGGCTCTCGCCTGGTGAAGGCGAACATGCCATCCATGACCGGCAGAGTGTCACCGTGCAGCGCCTGCAAGATGCTCGCGTAGTAATCGAAGTAACGGGCACACACCGCCACATCAGCTCGCGACTGACGCAGCGGCTTACCAACGTCGCGTGTCTCGAGCTCGGCCAGGCGCTCGGCGTCACGACGGATCAACCCCGCGAGAGCCCGCAGCAAGCCGGACCGATCGGCAGCGCTCGCCTTCCGGTAGGTCGTCGATGCCGCGCGAGCAGCCGTCACGGCGTCATCGACCTCACGTGCACCGAGCCGTGCGACCTCCGCGAGCGGTTGACCTGTGGACGGATTGAGGTCGATGAGGGTGTCAGCCCCCCACACCTCGACGCCGTCGATGACGCCAGGCATCTTCAACATGTATCTGCCTCCCTGGTGCTTATCACCTGCACAGGGCCTGCCCTCGGCCCTGTTTCTGAGCCTTGAACTTGGCTGTCGTGGCTCACGTCACAGACGATAGGCCACCGATGATGCACAATCAAGAGGTTCTGACATAATCGGCTCAGCGAGCGATGGCCTTGCTAGGATGGCCTAAGAAGATACAAAGTCGCCTCGCTGGGCTGCCCTCGAGCGGTTCGCCCGGCCCAGGGAATCGGGGGGTGGGGCGTGAGTTCCACGCCGCGGATGAAGCGCGACTCGATCGTCGAGGATCTTCGTCGCCGGATTCTGTCCAATGAAATCTCACGTGGCGCGCGCCTGCGCCAGAACGAGCTGGCGAACGAGCTTGCGTCCAGCATCACCCCCGTTCGCGAGGCGTTGCGCATCCTGGAGGCCGAGGGTCTCGTTGTGTCCGAGCCGCACAAGGGCGTGCGCGTCGCCGGTATCGACCTCGAACGGATTAAGGCCCTCTACATCGTCCGGAGGCTGGTAGAGACCTATGCCATGCGGCGAGCGGCGTTGCGCCTCTCGCCGCTGGATATGGCGCAAGCGGAGTCGATAGCCGACAGCATGCAGGCGGCGTTCGATGAGGGTGACATCGTCGCCTACCGCTCCTTGAACAGGAAATTCCACTTCTACTTCTACCAGCGGTGCGGCCTTCCAGCTCTTCACGACCAGATCGCAGCGATGTGGAAGGCATTCCCCTGGGACTTGTCGCTCGATTCCCTAGAATGTGGCAAAGAGTCAATGGACGAACACCGATCGATCATCAAAGCGCTCCGAGGCGGTGACTCAGATGAGGTGGGTCGAGCTACAGAGGACCACCTGGAGAGAGGGTTTCGAACTCTGGTGTCAAAGGCTGCCGGGGTGAACACACCCGACCCGTTCCGCCTGGACGTCGACTGATCCCCTTGGTCGGCAAGCCGACCGCAACCAGCCAACCGCGACTGGGGCGGTGGCGGAGCTAGCAACGTAGAGCAGTGACATTGGAATCGGCTGGCGACCGCGGCGACGAAAGGGCCACATGGCAGAACGGGAAAACTGGGCGAGTTGGGCCGTCATCTCCACGGCAAGCAGCATGCTGTTCGTTCCGGGAAATAGACCGGAGCGGTTCGAGAAGGCCGTGTCGGCTGGACCGGACGTGGTCATCGTGGATCTCGAGGACGCCGTTCCGGAAGCCGACAAGGCCATGGCACGCGCGAACGTACGGAACTGGGTGGCGGACGCCCAGTCGACGGTGGTGCGCATTAACGCCGCAGGGTCGCCCTGGTATGAGGAGGACCTCCGAGCCGTCATCTCCGCCGGCTGCCCGGTCATGGTGCCCAAAGCCGAGGACCCTCGGACGCTTGCTGCCCTCACTGCGCGGCTGGCTCCGGGCGTCGGGGTGGTGCCCCTGGTCGAGACCGCCGTCGGAGTCCTAGCTGCACCCGGGCTGTGCTTGGTGCCAGGCGTCATCCGCCCAGCGTTCGGCAACGTGGACCTGGCCACGGAACTCGGTGTTGCGCCAGGGGATCACGACGCGCTCCGCCATGCTCGTTCCCTCTTGGTCCTAGCGGCAGCCGCGGCAGGAATCGCATCTCCGGTCGACGGGGTGACCACGGAGCTAGACGACGAAGCTGTGCTCCTCGCCGACACTCGGCATGCGGTCACGCTCGGTCTCTGGGGGAAGATGTGTGTCCACCCCCGCCAGATCGCTCTCGTCCACGCAGCCTTGGCCCCCACTGAACAACAGCTGGCTTGGGCCCGCCGGGTGGTGGACACCGCGGAAGGGCATGCGGGGTCGGGTGGCGCCATCTCAGTTGACGGCCAAATGGTCGACCGACCGGTTGTCGAGCGAGCCCGGAGACTGCTTGACCGCGCCCAAGGGCGGCCACGCACCAGATCAGGTGGGCGGCCGTAGCTCGTTGAACCGGCGATCAAGTCGATGACCGTGGTCGGGGACGGTCTTCGAGTCGTCGTGTCGATGAGCTCAGTGCCCGACCTGTCGCTCGGGCACCCGGGACCTACCCGAACCTCGGGCCCGTCTCGCGCCGACACGCGAAGCGGCGGTCACACGCAGTGCGTTGCGCGTGGGGCGGGCTTGATTGGTGGCGGCCAGGGTCTATGCGGTTGCCGTCTCCACGTCCACGGTGTCAGCGAGCGACACGCGGGTGTTCCCGAGCCTAGCCGGTCGTGGGATTGAAGAAGCTTTCCGGCCGTCGCAAGCAACCATAGGGGGCCGACCGCCTACGGCTGGTTCGCCGATGATCAACCACTTACCATGTCGTCGGGTCGTGCTTGGCGCTGCAGGTGGGGTCACCACGGTGAGCGGCCCCGTCGTTCCGACGTTCGCCGCGCTCCTGGGCTCCCAGCGACCGGGGAAAGCACATGACGAACAACCCGGGAGGTCACCGCGGTGGCCGAGTAGACCGGCGAGCTGGAGTTGGTGCTGCCGGTGGCCGCAAATTTCAGATTGCGGGTGCTTTGATCGGTCTGGAAGGCCCTCCTGCGGTGAGCAGGTTGCTGCCCACCGGATGGCCGACCAAGTCTTGGGCAGTGTGTGCCGCGAGCATTGAGGCATCGAGATCGATGCCTGTGTGAATTCCGCTGTTCTCCAGCAGGTAGACAAGTTCCTCGGTCGCGATGTTGCCGCTCGCGCCGGGAGCGAAGGGGCAGCCGCCGAGGCCGCCGGCGGACGCATCGAGCATGGTCACGCCGGCCGTGACGGCCGCCCAGGCGCTCGCGAGGCCGGATCCTCGGGTGTTGTGGAAATGGGCGCCGAGCGGGATCTCGTTCGTGGCGTCGCGGACGGCGTGGACGAGGTCGGTGACTCGTTTTGGCACGGTCGTTCCGATGGTGTCGCCGAGGCAGATTTGATCGGCGCCGAGTTCGACGGCATGCGCTGCGACGGCGACGGTGCGACTCAAGGGGGTCGGCCCGTCGAATGGGCAGTCCCAGGCGGTCGCGATGATCACTTCGCATCGTCCACCGGCGGTGTGCGCGATTGCGGCGATGTCCGCGACCGCCGCCACCGCGTCATCGGTGCTGCGTCTGGCGTTGGCACGGCTGTGGCCCTCGCCGGCGGAGACGACGTACTCGAGGTCTGTGATTCCGGCGGCGAGAGCGCGCTCCGCGCCCCGGGCGTTCGCCACGAGTGCCGAGTACAGGATCGGCGAATCGCGGTGGCCTGCGACGTAGGCGCCGACGGCGTCGGCGTCGGCCATGGCCGGCACTGCTCGTGGTGAGACGAAGGCGGTGGCCTCGATGCGCTTGACGCCGGTGGCGGCGAGTGCGTCAAGGAAGCGCATCTTGGCCTCGGTGGGGATGGGCGCTTCGATCTGCAGCCCGTCACGAGGTCCGACCTCGCGGATGCTGACCCTTTGCGGCAAGGAGGTGGAAGCGCCGTAGCTCATTGTCATATCACGCCTTCGTCGGTGAGTCTGGTGAGGTCGGTGGCGTCGAGTCCGAGCAGGTCGCTGTAGACACCCTCGTTGTCACTTCCCGGCTTCGGCGGTCCGGCCCATCGCACGGCGCCTGGGGTGCCGGTCATTTTGGGCACGATTCCGGGACCAAGGATGTCGGCGTCGACGGTGAGGTCGTGGTGGGGGACGAACATGTCGCGGGCCTGGAACTGCGGGTCGTTCATGACGTCGGCGACGGTGTTGACCGGTCCGGAGACGACGCCGGCTTGGGTGAGTTGGGTGCTGATCTCCTCGGCGTCGAGAGTGGCGGCCCACTCGGCGATGATCTTGTCGATGTCGTCCTGGAACTGTCCTCGGGCGAGGTGATCGACGAATCGGTCATCGCAGGCGAGTTCGGGTCGGCCCATCGCTTCGCAGAGCCGAGCGAAGAGCGTGTCCTGATTGGCGGCGATGATCACCCATCGGCCGTCGGCGGACTTGTAAAGATTGGACGGCGCGATCTTGTCCAGTCTGGTGCCGGAGGGTTGCCGGATGTGACCGGTGCGGTCGTAGTCCGGGATCGTCGATTCCAGCATCGCCAAACACGCCTCGGACAGCGCGGCGTCGACGACCTGTCCGCGACCGGTGCGTTGGCGCGCGAGGAGGGCGGCGAGGATCCCCTGGAACGCGAACATTCCGCCCAGTGAGTCACCCAATGACACGGCGAGGCGCGGTGGTGGTTGGTCAGGGAAGCCGTTGAGATACCGGAGTCCGCTCGCACCTTCGGCGACCGACGCGTAGCCGGGCCGTGTGGCGTACGGCCCGGTCTGGCCGTACCCGGACACCCTTGCCAGAACAATGCGCGGGTTGCGGGCGGACAGCTCGTCCCATCCGAGATTCCACCGCTCGAGGGTTCCGGGCCGGAACGACTCGATGACAACATCGGCCTGATCGACCAGATCGAGGAAGGCGGCCTGTCCGGCGGCCACCCGCAGGTTCAGCGTGATGCACCGCTTGTTGCGGGCGTGCACAGTCCAGAAGAAATGATGACCGTCTTGCTCTGCCTGCCCCCACGTGCGCAGCGGATCAGGCCGATCGGGAGCCTCGACCTTGATCACATCTGCGCCCATGTCACCGAGCAGGCGACCAGCGAACGGACCGGCGATCAGCGTCCCAATCTCGAGGACCCGGATCCCGTCTAGGGCTCCGCCTGAGGGCACCATACCCGCAGAGACGGACGAATCCGGAGGGTTGTCCGTCGCGTCGGAGCTCATGCCAGGGCGACGGGCGGCAGGTCGATGACATGCCCCAGTCGGTCCCGCTTGGTGCGCAGGTAGCCGATGTTCTCCGGTGTGACCGATGGACGGGACGCGACACGGTCAACAAGCTCGAGGTCGTAGCCACCGAGTCCGGAGTACTTGTGCGGGTTGTTGGTGATGAGGCGGACCCGGTTGACGCCGAGGTCGGTCAGGATCGCTGCGCCAACGCCGTAGTCCCTGTCGTCGACGGGCAGGCCGAGATCGACGTTGGCATCGACCGTGTCCCGTCCTCGGTCCTGGAGTTGGTAGGCCTGCAGCTTGTGGCCCAGACCTATACCGCGTCCCTCGTGGCCGCGCAGATAGATCACCGCCCCCGTGCCCTCCTCGGCGATGGTGCGCAACGCAGCCTGCATCTGTGAACCGCAATCGCAGCGTTGCGAACCGAACAGGTCGCCGGTGAGGCATTCGCTGTGTACGCGGACGAGTGTGCCCGCCTCTGACGCGTTCGCCGCTGCGAGGTCGCCCATGGTGAGAGCGACGTGTTCGATGCCGTCGTGGACGGAGCGGAAGCACACGGCGTTGAACAGACCATGGTCGGTCGGCATGCGCGCTTCACCGGTGCGCTCGATGAGCTGATCGGTGCGGCGGCGGTACCGGACGAGGTCGACGATGTCGAGGTAGGGCAGACCGTGTTCGGCTGCGAACTCGATCAGTCGTCGGCCGGCCATCGGGACGCCGTCGGTGTCGACGAGTTCGGTGATGGCCGCGACGTCACCGAGACCGGCCATGGCGAGCAGATCGGTCGCGGCCTCGGTGTGTCCCGCACGTTTGAGGACGCCACCCGCTTGTGCTCGGAGCGGGAAGACGTGCCCGGGTCTGCGCAGATGCTCGGGCCGGGTGGCTGCCGAACCGAGTGCCCGTACGGTGATGGCGCGGTCGGTGGCCGAGATGCCGGTGCTGACGTCGGCGTGATCGACGGTGACGGTAAACGCGGTGCAGTGGGACTCCGTGTTGTCCTCGACCATCAGCGGGAGGTCCAGCTGGGTGGCCCGCTCGTTGGACATGGGCGTGCACACGATGCCGCTGCCGTGGCGCAGGAAGAACACCATCGTCTCGTCCGTCATGTGCTTGGCGGCGCAGACGAGGTCGCCCTCGTTCTCGCGGTCCTTGTCGTCAGCCACGACGACCGTGCCGCCTTCGGCGAGGTGGGCGAGGGCGGCACGGATGTTGTCGTCGGTCGTGGGGAATCTCGACACGCTCATACCTGGGGCTCCAAGGTGCTTAGGACTTTCGAGGATCGGACGGCTGCAGCGAGCTCGACCAGCGCTGCACCGTGCGCTGCAGCGAGAGCAGCTGCGCTGTCGGTGAGCGTCTTCTCTGGTGTGAAGGCCGAGCCGTCGAGGTACAGGGAGGGTGAAAGCACTTGTGCTGCGAAGAAGGATGCGAGCACGGATCGCAGACCGTCCGGCGCCAGGTAGTGGTGAGCACTGGCACCGGTCATGACGATGGCCGTTGTCTTGCCACGCAGCGGGGCAGTGGCCTCGCCGTACATGCCGCGTTGGGTCGATTCCAACAGCGAGCGCAGCAGCGCCGTGTGGCCGGCCCGGTACACCGGCGAACCGAAAAGCACCGCATCCGCCGCGTCGATCGCGGCCAGCGCGTCGTCGGTGGTCGTCGACGCGAGTTCCCTCAACTCGACCGAGGCCCCAGCGTCCTGTGCAGCGTCCAACATCGCCCGCGCGGCCGTCGTGGTGCGCCCGCCCACGCTGGGGCTGGCAATCACCGCCAGGACCGACACCGCAGTCATGCGTTGCCCCCTTGAGCGAAGGGACGCTGCGGGTAGTTACCCCGGTAGAACAGGAGCGGGTGCTGCTGGAGGTCCGAGGCGAGGTCGTGGACCTCACCGATGACGATCGTGTGGTCTCCACCGTCGTGCTCTGCCCACACCGTGCAGTCGATCCAGGCGACGACCCCGTCGAGGATCGGTGAACCCTTCGGACTCGGCGTCCACTCCACCCCCGCGTACTTGTCCGTACCGGATCGGGCGAACTTGGTGCTGAGCTCCGGATGGTTCTCCGCGAGCACGTTCACGCAGAACGTGCCGATCTTGCGGATGCGCGGCCAAGTCGTCGACGTCAATGCGGGACTGAAACTGATCAACGGCGGGTCCAGCGACAGCGACGTGAAAGACTGGCACGTGAATCCCAGAGGTTCATCACCGACGGCGGTAACGATCACGACGCCGGTGCAGAACGAGCCGAGGACCTCACGCATCGCCAGCGAGGTGAAGCTGCGAGCAGTGACCGCGGACTCGGTTCTTCTCGTCATGTGTTCGACGCTACGTACGGGTCACAGGAGGGACTATCCGCTCACCGTTGACCGGCATCCGATGCGAGCAACATGGACGCTGGTGCGCCTGCGGTCAGGCAACGAGGTCCAGCGCCGCGCCGACGATCGAGAGCGCGTCGAGGCCGTGGTAGCGATAGACGTCGGCGAGATCGCCGCTCTGACCGAACCAGCTGACGCCCAGATGCGTGCGAGCCACAGAGTAGGTCCTGCGCCCTCGGCTATCCGATCATGGCGATCGTCATGCGTCAGCAGATGCTCACCGAGGTCTCGGCCGCCCTTGCCGACGTGTCCGAGGTGCTCGAGGTCTTCAGCATGACTGGGCCTACGAACCTGCTCGTTCGGGTGGTCGACCCGATGCGGATGATTCCTACCGCATCGCAGCACGCGTTCTGGTGATGGACGGTGTTGACCGCACCGACACCGCCCTGGTCATGCGACGGCTCGTGTATTGCCGCGTCAGCCCGTTGATCGACCGGGTCGCCGACGCATGACGGCAGTGCGGGCCCGGTTGAACAGTTGCGCGGCGTGGATACCGGCACTGCACCAGACGGATAGACAACTGCGCTTCACGGCTGGAGAGACACAGCCTGGAGCCCTACCGTTCAGGTGTGGCGCGCATCACAGGCAATATTGCCGAGATTCAGCCTCGGAGGGTAATGGACGTGGCCGACGATGAGGAACGCAGCGATGCGTGGGGAGTGGCGGCTCGACGGCCGCTCTCCCGCTTCCCGATCGTGGGCACACACAGCCTCGAAGAGGCCCGTGACGCCGTCGAACGCATTTACCTCCCGCACGAGCTGACCGGTGATTCCGATCAGCTCGACATGACGCTCAACGCCGTCAGCGATCACCGCTTCACGCTCGGCTACCTCACGTATCACGCGAGCACGCGGCTGATGATGCCTGCGACGGAGGAGACGTACCACGTCAACCTCACGGTGGCGGGTTCGACTGACGCTGATCGTTCGGACGGCGGGCGGGAAAAGACTGCATCGCACACGAGCGGACTCGTGTTGGACCCGCTGCAGCGCAACACGGTGCGGTGGACACCCGACGCCGAACAGCTGATTCTCAAGATCCCGCGGGTCAGTCTCGAGAACCATCTCGCGGATCTGTTGGGTCAGCCGGTGGCCGAGGTGATCGACTTCGACTTCGGCCTGGATCTGACAACCGCAGCAGGGTCGAGCCTGCTGAACTCGGTGAAGTTCCTCGCCTCCGAGCTGGACCGACCTGGAGGTCTTGCCGAGCAACCTCTCGCGCGCGAACAGCTCGAAGCCTTCGTGATGACGCAGGTGCTGCACGCCGGCCGTCACCAGTTCAGTGACGCTCTTGCGCAGCCGGCCGAAGTCGTCCGTCTCGGTCGCCTGGCCCCGGTCGTCGAGTACATGGAAGCGAACGCGGACGAAGCGCTGACCCCGCAGGAGCTCGCCAAGGTCGGGTGCATGAGCGTGCGCACGCTGCACGCGTCGTTCCAACACACGTTCAACGAGTCGCCGATGGCCTACCTGCGCAGGCTTCGGTTGGATCACGTCCGGGCCGAGCTTTTGCGCTACAACGCAGCCGAGGTACAGGTGACCGATGTTGCGGCCCGATGGGGGTTCTTCCACCAAAGTCGCTTCGCGCAGCAGTACCGCGAGCGTTTCGGCGAGCTGCCGAGCGTCACACTGCGCCGCTGAGGTCCGAGGATGCGCTGTCGTGGGTCTCGCGAGCGTTCGGCGGATAGTCCGGACCGGTCTCACAGACCTAGTGTCGGGGGCAGGCGGCTGCGTGCCTGCCGATCACCTCAACGACAGAGGAGTAGTCGATGACGTCCACAACCCAAGCCGGCCTCGAGGAGTTCAAGCTGTTCATCGGCGGCAAGTCCGTCGGTGCGCGGTCCGGTAAGACTTTTGAGACCCTGAATCCCTACGCAGGCAAGCCGTGGGCGGTGGTCGCCGACGGCAGCCCCGAGGACGTCGACGAGGCCGTCGCTTCGGCCCGCTCGGCGTTCGAGGGCGAGTGGGGGCACATGACGGGCTTTCAGCGTGCGGCGATCCTTCGTCAGTGTGGTGACGCGATTCTGGCGAACGCGGAGCGGCTGGCCCGCCTCGAGGTCAACGACTCCGGAAAATTGATGCGGGAGATGCTCGGCCAGCTGAAGGGTCTGCCGCAGTACTATTACTACTTCGCTGGGCTGGCCGACAAGATCGAGGGTCGGTCGGTGCCCCCGATGAACCCGAACTACTTCTGCTACACCCGTCGTGAGCCGATCGGGGTCATCGGCGCCATCACCCCGTGGAACTCACCGCTTCTGTTGCTCACGTTCAAGCTGGCTCCGTTACTTGCTGCGGGAAACACCTGCGTGGTCAAGCCGTCCGAGCACGCGCCTGTCTCGACACTCGCGTTCGCGCAGGTGCTGTTCGACGCGGGACTGCCCGCCGGTGTGTGCAACGTCGTGACGGGATGGGACCGTTCGACCGGCGAGTCGCTTGCTTCGCACACCGGCGTGGACAAGATCGCGTTCACCGGGTCCTCGGCCACCGGGGCGAAGGTCGCGCAGGCGGCCAGCGCGAATCTGAACCGCGTCACGCTCGAGCTCGGTGGGAAGAGCCCGCAAATTGTCTTCCCGGACGCCGACCTCGATGCGGCATCGAACGGCCTCATCGCCGGCGTGTTCGCCGCTACCGGTCAGACGTGCATGGCGGGTAGCCGCCTGATCGTGCACCAAGATATCCACGACGAACTGATCGAGAAGGTCGTGGCGCGAGCGAACTCGATCAAGCTCGGTGATCCGCTCGAGGCCGAGACCGAGATGGGACCGGTGGCGAATCAGCCGCAGTACGAGAAGGTGCTGTCCTACCTGCAGGGTGCCCAGGCGGAGGGGGCGACCTTCGCGTGTGGCGGCGAACCGGATGCCGAGCGTGGCGGCCTGTTCGTCAAGCCCACGGTCGTCACCAACGTGACACCGGAGCACACGATCGTGCGTGAGGAAGTCTTCGGCCCCGTTCTCGCGGCGTACACGTTCACCGACGAGGACGAAGCTCTCAAGCTCGCGAACGGCACGCCTTACGGCCTCGCCGGCGCGGTCTGGACGAAGGACGTGCACCGTGCGCACCGTGTCGCAGCGAAGTTGCGCGCCGGAACCATCTGGATCAACGCCTACCGCGTCCTTGCCCCGAACATGCCATTCGGTGGCTTCGGCGCCAGCGGCATCGGGCGGGAGAACGGCATCGATGCGGTCTATGAGTACACGGAGAACAAGTCGGTCTTCGTCGAGCTGACCGGTGGAACGCGAGACCCGTTCCAGCTCGGCTGACAACGATCCCTCAGCGGGCCTGCATACCTCACGGTACGCAGGCCCGCTGTGCGTCGGCGCCGGTCAGACTCTGCGCGTGGCGGTCGGAGGACTGCACTCTGCGGCTGTCACCCACACCACTGTCTGCCTAGCGTCGGAATCACCAACGGGCCCGCGGGCCGACAAAGGAGACAACCATGACCCAGAGTGCCAACGAGCGACTCGGACTTGCCCTGACAGACCCGCGGCCGCCTGCCGAGACCCAGCCTGTCGAGGACGGCCGACGCACGAACCCGATCTTCAATGACCAGAAGATGAAGCTCGGCCTGTTTGGGCAGAACTGCTCGTACGGTCTGATCATGTCCCATGCCGAGTCGTCCTTCGAGATCTCCTGGGAGCACAACCTCTCGATCGCCCGGCAGGCCGATGAATTGGGGTTCGAGGCGCTCGTTCCCGTCGCACGATGGAAGGGGTTCGGCGGTTCGACGAACTTCAACGGCAACTGCTTCGAGACCTACACGTGGGCCGCAGCGACGGCGCAGGCCACGGAGAACATCGGCATCTTCGCCACCTCGCACCTGCCCACCGTCCATCCGATCGTTGCTGCGAAGCAGGCCGTGACCATCGACCGGATCTCCCATGGCCGTTTCGGTGTGAACCTGGTGATGGGCTGGGTGCCGCCGGAGATGGAGATGTTCGGTGGCGAGCAGCGCGAGCACGACCAGCGGTACGAGTTCGGGCAGGCCTGGATCGATCTGGCCAACAAGCTGTGGACCGAGCCCGGTTCGTTCGACGTCGACAACGAGTTCTTCAGCGGCCGTGATCTTGAGGCGTACCCGAAGCCGTGGCAGGCGCCGCGGCCCGCTCTGCTCAACGCGGGCAACTCGCCGCGTGGCCTCGAATTTTCCGCCCGCAACGTGGACGTCAACTTCGCATCGCTGGACACGTTGGAGAACATCGACGCCTACACCAAGACGATCCGCAATCTTGCGAAGGACAAGTACCAGCGCGAGATCGACGTCATGACCTACGGTCTGGTCGTGTGCCGGCCCACCGAAGCCGAGGCCAAGCGTGACTTCCAGAACGTCGTTGACAAGGGCGACTGGGGCGCCGCCGGCAACGTCATCAACATCGCGCTCTCCGGGGCGAGCCAGTCCTTCGACCATGCCCGCGAGATGTCGGAACGTTTCATCGCCGGGTGGGGTGGTTACCCGCTGGTCGGCACGCCCGAGCAGGTCGTGCAAGGACTGAAGGAACTCAACGACGCCGGCATGGGCGGCATGATCATGGGCATGATCGACTTCAACGAGGAAATGAAGTTCTTCGGCGACGAGGTCATGCCGCTGATGATCCAGGCCGGCCTTCGTCACGCCTGATCGACCGGTTCTGAATGGGACGGGGCGCGTCGCTCGACGACGTGACCCGTCCCATCGCTCTTTGACGCGATTCTCCGCATTTCCGTTGACTTCGACGAAGCGCTGGTGATGCAGCCACCCGCTGCTGGAAGCGGTCACCGATCTGGATCTTCGGGGTCCTCGCGGCAACAGTGCCCGTGCTCGCCGCGTTCATCGTCCACCAACGCGGGAAGCCGCCGTTGATGTGGATCAGTTGCCCGGTGAGCCAGTGACCCTGCTCGGAGAGCAAGAACCGGACCAGGTTCGCGGTGTCGGCCGGTGTTCTTATGCGCCCGGTAGGTTGCTGCGCCACCACGCTGGCGGTGAGTTCGGTGCTCATCCAGCCGGTGTCGACGGGACCGGGGTTAATGACGTTGGCGCGTAACCCGCGCTCGCCGAGTTCGTGCGCGGCCGCGAGAACGACGCGGTCCAGCGCAGCTTCGTCGCCCCGTAGGGCACATTGTCCACGGTGTGGTCGCTGGTGAGAGCCACCACCGAGCCACCGGCTGCCGGCAACTGGCGGGCGAATGCCGCCAGCAACTGCCAGGTTGCGCGCGCGTTGACGGCGTAGTGCCGATCGAAGCTTTCTACCGTGGTGCTCAGCAGCCCGGAGTCGCAGTGGACCATCACCAAGGCACCCAGTTCCCCGACGCGAGCACCTACCTGGTCCATGAGCCGCTGTGCCCCAGCAGGGTCGGCCAGGTCGGCCGGGATGAGTTCCACGCGGACACCACGACAGCCAAGCTCGTCGGCGAGGTCTTGCGGATCGTTCGGCCCGGCTACCAGGCCCAGGCGCTTGTCGTAGGGAGACCAGAAGGAAAGAACAAGATCCCAACCGTCGGCCGCCAACCCCACGGCCAGGCCGGCTCCGATTCCCCGTCGGCGGCTAACGCCGGTAATCAACACCGTTCGACACACGCGATCATTGTCGCGCGGATCCGCCCCACGGCCCGGCTCGCGAAGGGTCAGCTCTTGGCCGAGAGCTCCTGCTCGTACTTCGCCGTCATGTGTTCGACCGCGGCCAGCTGGGTGGCGGCGTGGGCCTCACGCGTCCCCAGGGCGCGGTCCTTCGCGGCGATCGTTCCAGCGGCCTGGCCCTGGAACTCCGGGAACACGTGCTGGGCGATCAGTTCGTATGAGCGCTTGGTCGCCTCCGGATTGGCCCATTCGTGACCGAGCAGCAGCATCGCGCCGAAGCCGCCGTTGCTCTGGTCGACCAACCGCTGAACCTGAGCCGTGGCGTCGTCGACCGTGCCGATCGCGCCGATCCCGGCCTCGTTGACGAAGTCGATCATGCCCTTAACGTCGGCGCTGTCGCCCACCGCCATCTGCGGGAACGCGGCGACCTTCTGGAAGTAGTTGAACCAGTGCTCAATGCCGTACTCGACGTCGCGGTAGGCCTGTTCCTTGGTCTCGGCGATGTGCATCAACCCGACCAGCCGCCATCCAGCACGGTCGGGGGTCGGCTGGCCAAAGTGCGCCGCCCGCTCCTCGACGACGCTCCAGTGATGGGCGAGCGCGTCGAAGCCGTCCTGCGTCAGCGTCGCGCCGATCGACAGCAGCCCGGTGCCGTACCGACCGGCGAGCCGCGGGCCGGTGGGGGAGGCCACCGCAGCGACGGCGAGCTCGAAGCAGGGATCGGTGTAGGGGCGCAGCTGCAGCTGCGCGTCGACGAGATTGTGTGTGCGGGTCTGCTGGGTGACCGTTTCGCCTCGCAGCAGCCGCACGATGATGTCGAGGTCGACGTCGAGTAGTTCGCGGGTGTCGGTCGGGTTCAGGCCGATCATCGACGAGTCGGTGGGCAACGATCCCGGGCCGAGACCGAGCATCGTCCGACCCCGCGTGAGGTGATCGAGCATCACCATGCGGTCGGCGACCCAGAGCGGGTTGTGGTAGGAGACCGAGGTGACACCGGTGCCGAGCTTGATGTTGCGTGTGCGCTCGGCGGCGGCGGCGATGAAGATCTCGGGGGAGGCGAGGATCTCGCTGCCGGCCGAGTGGTGCTCGCCGATCCACGCCTCGTCGTATCCCAGCGCATCGAGGTGCTGCACGAGTTCGAGGTCGCGTTGCATGGCCAAGGTCGGGTTCTGTCCGGGGGCATGGAACGGGGCGAGGAACGTGCCGAATCGCAAGCGGGTCATGCTGGCTCCTTATTGATCGGTGGGCAGAGTGCCTGGTCGCACCGTGGACCCTTGGTCTCAGTATGACTTGCGTCATGCCTTATGTGGTGTGCAGATAGTTGACAGTGGCGAGCTGCGAAAGCCACTACCAGCCCTCGGGCAGGCTTCGCAGGTCCCGGCGGTAGTAGAGGGCGGCCGCTCTATCCTCGAGTTGTGTATGCCGGACTCGTCCGACGAGGATGCTGTGGTCTCCGCCGGGATGGATAGCGTGGATGGTGCAGCGCAGCGTCACGGCCGCGCGGTCCAAGATGGGCAGTCCGTCGCAGTCGGCAACGAACCAGTCGCCAGCGAATTTATCGGCTCCGCGTGTGGCAAAACGTCTCGCTAGGTCGATGTGATCGGGCGGGACGAGGTGTATCGCCCACTGTGATGCGCCCGAGAACGCCGCGTGGCAGTCGGCGTTGCGGTCAAGACATACGAGCACGAGCGGTGGGGACAGCGAGACCGAGCAGAACGAACTGGCGGTGAATCCCCACCAGCGGCCACCGGCGTCGCTGGTCGTGACGATCGTGACCCCGCTAGGGAACGCGGCCATCGCGCTCCGGAAGGCCGTCTGCTCGGCGCTCAGCTCACGGGTCGGTAGCGTCACGAGACTTCGCCGGCGGTGCGCGGGAGC
>JAABUO010001871.1_pt1 | contig 26461 bp, 29 predicted proteins | sample 5559291 | NCBI WGS metagenome assembly JAABUO01 (sample SAMN10711878, study PRJNA513372) | rock metagenome | isolation source: Antarctica rocks | place: Antarctica: Victoria Land, Finger Mt sud
CGCAGGCGCAGGTCAGCGGTGCCGCGGTCGCGGCGGGGCGCGCACCCTCCAGCTCCAGGCGCGCCGCGCTGCCGGGGCTCCCCGGCGACGACAGCGCCGCGCCGTCCAGCAGCGGCCGGGCGGGGTCGTCGCGACCCGCGCCCGGCGTCACGAGGCCATAGCGCGCCGCGCCCGCGCTCGGCGCCGCGAGCTTGTCCGCGCCGCTCTCGCCGCTCCAGCCCGACTTTGCGCCCGGTGTCGGGCCGGTCTGCGGGGCCTGCGGCTGTGTCGTCTCCGCGTCTGCGCCCCCGGGCGCCCGGTGTGTCACTGCCAGTGTAATTCGCAAACATCGGGCGCCGCGCCGCTGACTTCTCGCAGTGCGGCACTTGGCGAGCTGTGACAAGCAGGGGGCTCACAGCTGGAGGCACCGGAGGGTCCGGCGGGTGCGAACCTGATGGACTGCACCCCTCGAGGAGGACCTGCTCGAAGCCATCGTGCTCTTCCCCACCGTTCGCCGCAGCAGGGCGGCCGCCTGGTTCTGAGCCCCGCAGTGGCTCCGCTGTCATCAACGCGCGCCGCGCGCTCTGCAAGCCCCCGCCAGACACCCCCGCCCGGTAGCTACTGCTTCATACAATGCGCAGAGCGCAGGTTCGTTCGGAACTCTGGTCACTCTCCTTTACAGTAGAGGTGAGGTGTACTTGAGCTGGCGCTGCCCCGTGTGTCCGCTCGACCTCCCACCCGAGAGCAAGCTGCGAGCAACAGGTAGGTCATCCTCGGGGCTTCTGCCTTGAGTACAAGGCAGCTGTCACAGCCTCTTCAGTCAGCGTCTGCGCAGGTAGCAACAGCTTTGAAGGGGCTAGCGCTGGGCGCTGCATGCCTGCCAAGCCCAGCAGCGAGGTCACCGAGCACCTGCCGACCGAGGAGGCGTTCTGCTTGAGGGGCCACGAGGGCGCGGTGCTGGCAGTGCGCTTCAACCGCTCCGGCACATATTGCCTGTCCTGCAGCAAGGTGTGACGCCCTCCCCTGCCCACTAACGGGCTCGAGCACTTTCATTGCGCCGCTTGAGGCTAAACACTGTGTTTGATGCGCAGGACCGGACCATTCGCTTGTGGAACCCCCACCGCGGCGTATCTATAAAGACGTATCAAGGCATGCCATGCACCCAGTGCCACTGGGTGCATGGCATCCTGTGCGAGTCACCCACGCATATGACCGTGCACGCCTGGGTCACAAGCACCGCTGGCGCAGGAGGTGCTGACTACCCAGCCTGCGCTGGCGTGCAGGGCACGGCTATGACGTCCGTGACGTGGCGGTGTCGCAGGACAACAGCAAGTGCGCTGCAGCGTCTGCAGCATGTTAAACTTTGGCGTTGCTCTATTTGCTGCGGCAGACAGTGAGCAAGAGGTTGACAGACAACGTGGGCTGCCTGGGCGCCAGGCTGGTGTCAGGCGGCGGGGACAGGCAGGTGTTTGTCTGGGACGTTGCCACAGGGCGCACCATCCGCAAGTTCCGCGGGCACGACGGCATAGTAAACACGGTGTGCCCCTAGCATTGCCCGTGCGGTGTGCCCCTGGCATTGCCCGTTCAGGCGTCACCATAACCTGAACAGTCCTGCATGCGTTTGAAGTTGTCAAGCCTGCCTGAAGCGGCTGTCCACGGACGTGAGCCGAGCGCGACGGCGCAGCCCGCCTCCGAAACTTGCGCCGCTGGGGCATTGACCGGGCCCTGATGCTGCTGCAGCTGTGCTGCGGGCCCGGCGATGAGACGGTGGTCAGCGGCGGGTACGACCAGGCCGTGCGCGTGTGGGACATGCGCTCGCGCTCCTTCGACCCCATCCAGAGCATCAAGGCGTTTGCGGACTCGGTCACCGCCGTCCTCGTCACCGAGCGGTGCGCCGCGGGCCGCGTGCAGCCAGGCGCCGCTTGCGTGCCCAGCGCATTGTGCACATGCGGCTGTGCAGCCGCCGCGTGGCTCTGTGCATGTGCGGGCTCCCCGTGAAAGACAGGGCCGTGGAATCCCGTGCACGCCGAGGGTCTGCGCCGCGCTGGTCTGCATGAGCGGCTGGCATGGATTGATCTGGCAGAGGCGCTCCTCGGCGCTCGCAGTTGTGCACAGGACCCCGCACTGGCTGCTTGCTGCAGGGCTAGGGCAGGGTGCCCCATACCCTGCCCTAAACCCAGTCGCCAAGCAGGCAGCGGGGTCTGCGCAGGGCGGAGATCGTTGCGGCGGTCGCGCAGTCGGCCCTCAGCTCCGCATCGCTGTGTCATCATGTCTGTCTGTGCCTGTATCAATACAGCTTCCTGCGCAGGGCGGAGATCGTGGCGGCCAGCGTGGACGGCAGCGTGCGCTGCTTTGACCTGCGCGCCGGCTGCGTGACGACCGACGAGCTGCGCCGGCCGGTGACCAGCCTGGCGCTGTCGCGCGACGGCAACTGCCTGCTCGCCGCCTGCCTGGACTCGCGCCTGCGCCTGCTCGACCGCGGCAGCGGCACGCTGCTCGCGCAGTACACCAGTGCGCCGCGCGCCTGGCAACGAGCCTTGTCCAGCATGTTCAGATTTTGCATCTCATGTCGTCACGCGCGGAGCGGGCGGGCGGCTGCTGCACGGCCTGCAGCTGAGCATTGCGCGGGCGCCCGCGCGCGGCGCGGTGTTCCGGCAGCTGCACTGATGCCCTGCGTCTGTGCTCAGCCCGGCGTACCCGGCCACCATGCCTCCTGCTAAGCCAGGATGCATGGCGCGAGGCATGTCATCGTTGCGGTCTGTTGAGGCACAGGGTAGGCAGCGCTCTTGCGCGTCGGTGCAAGCGCGGTCCCATCGTGCGGGCGCAGAGCTAGCCGACCCACGCAGACGCCGGCCTGCGCACACCCTGACGGGCGCCGCGCGCCCCGCCGCGCGCAGGCCACACGCACGCGACCGCCAAGACGGACTGCGCGCTCACGGCCTCCGACGCCTACGTCCTGTGCGGCTCCGAGGACGGCGCGCCGGCGCCTCCGCCGGCCCCTCCGCCTGACCGCCCCTCCCTTTGCTCAGCGCGCGCGCTCGGGGAGCGGCACCTCGCCGAGCGCCTCCGTGCTGCGCACAGTTGCGCAAGCGCAGCAGGGGCCGCAATGCGAGGTCGGGTGGGGCGGCCTCCTGATATGGGGGTGCCTGTGAGCATGCCTGCGTATAATCACATGCGCGCCACGCACATGGCTCATCATGCACAGGCTGGCTTGAAGTGTGGAGTGGCCGCTCATACATGCGCTCTGGCTCTGACAACCAGGGCAGCGGAGCCGAGCCAACTAGATAGTCTCGAAATTTTACTGACCGGGCCGGGGTCCCAAACGCGCTGTGCCGACTGGGCGCGCGCCGCGCCAGGGCGCGTGTGCTTCTGGGAGCTGGTGGATGAGGGGCTGGTGGCGGAGCTGGCCGCGCATGCGGGCTGCGTGACCTCGTTGGCCATGCACCCGACGGGCGCCTGCCTGCTGACCGCCTCCGTGGACGGCTGCGTGAAGGTCTGGGTCTGACGCGCGCACGCGCGCGCCGGCGCCCGGCCCAGCCAAGTGGAGGGCCCGCTCGATCTGCATTGAAGAGGCATCCTGGGGCGCGTGCATGTTTCGAGCGCTCTTGTGCGGTGTTGCGGAGGTCGCGGCTGCACTTTCGCTGGTAACAAGGCGGGAAGGCATGCTGTCTCGGCGGCGGTTTGTTAAGCTGCCACGCAGGCTCAGCGGTGCTCCAGCAAGGACCACCACACATGGAGCCAAGTGCCAAAGCAGTGAGGACCCCGTCCGAAACCGCCGGCGCTGGCGTCCCGCGGCACGCGCGCCCGGCCGCCGCGGTCAGAGCGCCTGCAGCCGCGTGACGAAGCCGATGCGCAGCGTCTGGTCCAGCGCGGTGCAGGCGAACAGGCCCAGCTTGTCGGGAGACCAGTCGAAGCCCGTCAGCGGCTGGCTGGACAGGCCGCGGGCCGCCAGGCGCTCCAGCGCGCCCGCCACGCCGCGCGCCGCGCCCTTGCCGGCCTTTGCGGATCTGCGCCCAGGGCGGGCGTTGAAGCGGCCGCGTGCTTGGTGTGAGCCGCTGCGGCCGCAGTTCTGGTCACGGCCGTCTTTAACAGCATTGGGGAGGGCGGGAGAGGCGGCTACATACCGAGAGACGTACTAAGACTCTCAGTCTGAGAGAGGGGCAGGCCAGGGGCATGCGTGACACCAGGGTTTAGGGCGCGGCTTGGCGTGCGGAGGGCAGGCATGCGCATCCTGGCCTGCTGCGCGGCCGAGGGGCCGCGCACCGCTTGTCCGGGTAGCGGTAGCGGTACAGGCCGACGGTGCCGTCGCCGGCCGTGAGCGCCCACACGTCGCGGTTCTGCGGCAGGTGCGCGACGCACCACAGCGTGGCGCCGTGCTCCATGCCGTCCACCACGCTCGCAAAGCCCTGGCGCGCACCCGGCGTGCCCTGAATGTGACTTTCTTTTTATTACCATATGCACTGTATTACCGGATTTGCCAGGAGCGCCGGCCCATTCTGCATGCGGTGGCGGCCGCGGCATTTGAGCAGGGCGGCACGCTGGCCGTGCTTGGTCTTTGCCATGCCATGTGAGGCCCGCGAGACAGGCCCCGCGCGAGCGGCGCGGGCGCGCCCATCGGTAGGCTCTGCCGCGCCGTGGCGCGCCTCCTTGGGGTGCTGCGTGCGCATGTCGAACACGTGGCACTGGCCCTCCAGGCACGTCGCGACCAGCTTGTTCATCGCGATGTCGCGCCGATCGAACTGCAGGCCGCACACGCCGTTGCCTAGGTTGGCGGACCAGCGCAGCCTGTTGGTGCGCAGGTCGAACAGCTTCACGTCGCCGTTGTCGTAGCCGGCCGCCAGGCAGCGCTCGGCGTCGCAGTGTGCGTCGCCGAAGGCGAGCGCCCAGCACTCGCGCGCCTGCGCCATGCGCCCCCGTCTGGGAGGGGGCCATGCGCTGCTTGCGGGAATCCCGTCAGCCTTGTGCAGTGTGAGGCAGTCAGCAGTGTGAAGGCTTACAAGCTTTATGATACCACCAGGTTGGTCATATTAACATGCAGGGCATGTTAATATTGTAGTCATATGACAACGCAACATCATTCTGCAACGATGTTGTAGTTGCGTTCATACTCTGGCCCAAGGCACACAGCCACGCCTGGTATCAGGTCTTGCCTGATCTGGGGAGGCAGGCTCAAACGCCGCGACATGTGTGTCCGCCTGGCGCACGTCCCACACGCGCACACACCCGTCACGGCTGCAGGTCGCCACCTCCGGCTGGCCGCAGCCCTGCGCGGGGCAAGCAGCCAAAGTTGGCTGCTAGACAGCTGGACTCCATGCATCCATGGTATCTGCCTCCGTGACAGTCCTGCACGTCGCTGATGACCCCAACGTGCGCGCGCGGCCTCAACACATACACTGCACCCACCACACACTGAACCGGCCGGGAGACAAACACACTGGATACTTCTGACGGGCGCAAGCTGACGCGCGAGTTGCTCGCGGAGCCGCACGCCACCATGCTGGTGGTGGAGCTCTTCCTCGGCTACACGGCCGAGCTGCTGCAGCTGGCGCATGCGGTCGCGGCAGGTGCCGCCCATACGCAGCTTGACGGGCACTGCATGTTGCGCGGCACCATGCGCATGCAACTCTATTCCATGCCAGTGCTGCCAGTCTTGCGCTGAATCCCTTGCGCTGTGTTGACAGCCTGCTTGAGATGCCTCGACGACCTTCACTTTTCTTGGAGCTTGTTAGTATTGGTTCACCACATGCTCGACGCCACTGGCTGGCGCTCACAGCACCCAGGAAGTATGTACAGGCAGGGGCGCCTCTGGCTTGCCCAGCAGCTGCGCAAAAGCTGAACACACCTGCCCGCCGCAGCCGTCGACCTTGTTGATGGCCTGGGGATGCGCCTGCACGCCCGCCACAGGCGCATCCAGCCGCTCCAGGTCCCACAGCTGCAGCCTGCCTGCACTGTCCAGCTTCAGCCTTGTACATTCCTCATCACACACAGCTCTCCTTGGCAGACAGACAAGAGTGCTGCTGCTTGATAGCAAAGTCTCCGTCTTCACGCTGGGCCAGAGCGCGCACCGTTACAGTCGCCGGTGGCGAGGTGGCGATCAGCCAGGCTGGAGGCCGCAAACGTGCCAGCCTTGAAGGGGCTCGGCCCTTTGGCTTCGCCGCGCAGTGCCAGCCTGTGGCCCTCGAGCTCGTACACGCGCAGGCACCCGGTGTTGCTTGCATGCGCCCCGAGCACCACCAGGCGCGCACTGTTCGGCACCCACCTGGTGCCATGGATACACTGTCACGTTTCTGCCGTCACGTGTATGAGCAGCTCTAGCAGGTGGGGATGGTGGCCATGCGCGCATGCCTGGTGTCATGCAGCGTCAGCGGCAGGCTTTCACTCAGGTGCTCCAGGATCTGGGGCGCGCTCTCCTTCGACATATGGGTAGCTCAACGCTGCGCGGAACCGGCCTCAGGTATAGCTCAATTCTGGCTAAGCGTTGGTAACTCCGTCTTCCAAGCTCACTAGGCTAGGGGTGCGTGGGTTACAATAATCTCCTGTGAATTTGCATGTTGCAGGCGCTCAATACCAAGTCTTTTCTGAACGAGACGGGCGACTGCAAGCTTCACCAGGCGACCACGGGCCTTGTGTCACCGCTAAGCACAAGTGGACAGAGCGATCCGTGCTGGCGACCAGCCAGTTCAGCTGGAAGCCTGCAGAGCAGATTCAGATGCGGAAAACACTCTGTACCCGCTGCTTGCTTCAAGGGTCCAGCAGGCAGGCGCGAAGGACGCAGTACTCGCCGCCGCGGTACTCCTCGTGCAGCTGAGCCGTCGGCACATGCCGGACCGCAAAGCCGCTCGCCGCAAGCAGCGCCTCAAAGTCCGCCTCACCTCTCCCTGGCCACGCGCGGCGTACTGCGATCACAAACAAACACAGCACTCTGGTGGAGTCGGGCTGGCCCTCTGCACATGCACGCCACGCATAACAGTCATTTGCAGTCCAGACAATCCACCAGAGCATACAGAGCAGGGCCGCAGCGCCTGGCAGCGCCACCAGCCCGCTGCGCGGAGCAGCGCCTGGACTGAGCGGCTCAGACACACGTGCAGGGTAGAATAGGTATCCTATTATCCTATTATGCCCTAAGACTGCGCACAGATCTAGGTTGTTAGCATAACCCTAATCAACGCGTGCAGGGGCGCGCGCCTGCAGGGCGCACCCCGCAGGCGGAACGCGAGCACCACCAGCGTGTGCGGCGCGGCCAGCGCATGCAGGGTGGGGTAGAGATCCTATCCTGCCCTAACCCTCACTGACGCATGCAGGCGGGCGCACCCCGCAGGCGAAAGGCAAGCACCACCAGCGTGTGCGGCGCGGCCAGCGCGCGCAGCGTGGCCACCAGGCCGGCGAAGCAGCGCTCCTCGTACACGATGTCCGCGCCCGTGATGAGGTCTGGACGCGCGCCCAGCGCGGTCACGGGGCTGCCCCACGCGTGGTCGACAACCTGGGCGTGCAGGGTTGCCTAGGGTTTACAGGGTCGCCGCACGTGCTGTCAGCCGCGCCGCCGGGCAGCGCGTGTGGGTTGCTCGCAGGCCGAGCGCTTCGGCGTGAGCCGGCTCGCGGCGGGCCGCAGCGGGCGCCGCATGCCCGCGCGCGCGCAAAATTTGCGCAGTGTCCTGCATGGCTGCCGCCCGCATGCAGGCGGCCGGCCGGACGATGCAACAAGCTGCCGGCACGAGAGAAGCCTGCAACCACCGGCGGCAGCGTGCCGCGGATGCAGCGCCCGGGGCCGACCTGGATGCGGTGCGGCGGCGCGCGGCAGTTGGCGGCAGCGTTGTCGCGCGTCAGCGGCGTCACGCGCGGCAGGTCCGCGGCGACCACGTCCGCGCCCGCCAGCGCCAGCGCAATGGCCACGACGCCTGCGCCAGGGGCGCCCGCTCGCGCGCAGGTGCGGAGGAGCCAGACCGAAGGGGTAAAGCCACGACCACCTTTGCCGTGGTCTCGCTGTCCACAGGCACGTCGTGCCGCCATTGGTTGCTCCCCTTTCTGGCAACCGCGAGACGCGTGCCTTTAGGTTGCAGTCCCAACACACCGCTCTGCTCTGCTCACGCATGGCCCGCGGGCCCAGTATGCAGGGACCAGGCGCACAATCGGACAGCCGTCGAAGCGCGGCCCCGCCGCTGCTATAAGGGCCGCGCCGCGCAATCGCGCGGCAGCATGTGCCGCACACACACACACAACAGCGCAAGGCTTGTTCTGAGGGCCTTTGGCGGGGCGACTGGGCTCGCAGCTTGTCCGCGCGCCGGGGCCGCACCCGTGCCGGTGCCCAGGTCCACCGCGCGGACGTCCGCCCACTGCCCGAACGGCGGCGCGCGCAGCAGGTACTCTGCCAGCACAAATGCGCTCTGCCACACCACCTGGCGCCGCATTAGAATTTAGGAATAGGGTACCCTATCCCCATGGTACGCTGTCGTTTCGGACGCGCACGGCAACCCGCAGATGGCAACGGCATTCAACAGGACGCGCGCAACACGATGGTCCATGCATGCAGCTGCCAGACCAAGTCATCCCGCGCCGGCTGCTGCACGCCATGCGCGGTTGCGGCCCTGCGCACCAGCCCCACCATCTCCAGCGCCTCGCCGCGCTCGTGCGCGCGCGGCGGCCCTGCGAGGCCGCCCTCCGCGGCCGCCGCCTCATCCGCGCCCGCGGCCCCTGCTCCCGGCGCCGCACCCCGTGCCCTCTGCTGGTGCGCGGAACGCGAGAGGATGTGCTAATGCCGTCCTCGCAGCCAGTTGAAATCAGGCAGTCAGGCAGCGCTACCTCTGCTGCTGGAGCCCAAAGTGATACCCGGCGCCCGCAGGTCACCCGAGCCATGCATGGGCATGGGCAGATGAGGGACTGTGTGTCCTTCCACAAGGGCCCAGGGCTCATACGGGGGGCACCGGCATCCGCGCGGCCGGGGCCCAGCGGGCGCAGCGCGCCGCTGCCGCGCGGGTCCTGCCGGATCTGCACCGCGTGGCCGCCGACCTGGAACAGGCGCGTCTCCAGGCTCTGGTCCGCGCCCGCGCCCGCCACGCGGTAGGGCACCACCGCCATGGCCGCGCGCGCAGGCCGCCTCAGCCTGGGCGGGCCAGAGCATGGGCTTATGTAGGCGGTTGCAATAGGGTGAGTATTAGGGTTAGGGTATATGGTAGGCTGCCCCGCCTCAGCCCGGGGGGCCCAGAGCACGGGCTTACTTATGCACGCAGCCGTGAGCAGAACGCAGGGGGGAGCGCCCTACCCCGCCCTGTACCCAAGTCAGGAGGGAAGCGCAGGCCGGGCTGGCCCACAGAGCTGGGGGCCGGTCGGGCCCAGCACCGAAGCGGGTGTGGCAGAAAGTGCGCGTGCCGCGGCCGTCCCCTGGCTCAGGGTCATGACGCGGTGCGCCAGCGTTGCTTGAGGCCTGAGCCGGTGGGGAGGAGCGACAGCACAGGGCCACAGCCTGACGCATGTGAAGCACAAAGGCGTTACAGCAACGTTGTTGCCAGAGCAACTGGCGCGTGGCGTGCTCATGCTCTACAGCCACGCCTCATGTCAGCGCATTTGCCCTTCAGAGTAAAAAAGTAGTGGAAGGGGTCTTGCCCAAAGAAAGAGACAGGCATTCGTGCCGCGTGCAAGCCGCGCTGTCTGCGGCAGTGCCGCCTGCGGCAGCTGCGGAGCAGCGCGCGCTGGCACAGACCGGCGCGCGAGAGCTGCGGCGCAGAGCTGCCGTTTCCCGCAGAGCAGCTTGGCAGCAGAACGGCCGCGCCAAAGCAATGCGCAGTTCGTACAGAAGCGAGCAGACGCCAAGAGGGCTAGGGGGCGCAGCTGCGGCATGCACGGAAAGGCTGCTGGGAACCGCTGCAAGCATCGCGACTAGTGGAACACCACTGGCACAGAGCCGAGGAGGCCATGGTATAACAGCACCATACTCGGCACAAGATGCGCATGAGTATGACCCTCCAGCTTGCAGGTCTGCCCGTGGAGGACCCACCCAGCGGCAACGGCGTCGCGCGTGCGCGCTACGTGAAGTAGCGGGCGGCGATCAGGGAGGCCGCGTTGAGAGCAGCATGCCCGGCCACGGGTGCCCACAGCGACCCTGAGCGCAGAGCCGCCCAGCCCCACAACAGCCCCACCGCCGCCGCCCCGGCCACAAACCCCGCGTTGCCGCCGGGCGTCTGTGCCGGCTCCACCGCCAGGAACGCCAGGTGCCAGAGCGGGAAGCACACGCCCGTCAGCACCCAGCCCGCCCAGCGGCGCGGCGGCGGGAAGCAGCGCACAAACAGCCCGCGCCAGAGCAGCTCCTCGCCAAGGCCGTTGACGGCGGCGAGCGCCGCCGACGCGGCCAGCACCGGCCAGGCCTGCGCGGCGATGCGCTGCCAGCCCAGCGCGGCCACGCCCGCGGCGGGCGCGAGCGCCGCGAGCCACGGCGCGGCGCCGCCCCGCGGCGGGCGCAGCAGCTGCCGCACGCCGTGGGACCCCACCACGAGCTTGGGCACGTAGTAGCACCACAGGCCCCAGTACGGCCACACAAAGCCAGCCAGGTAGCCCCACTTGGCGCCGTAGGCTGCCATCGCACAGCGCAGCGCCGCGTACGTGCTGAGCGCCACGCTCAGCGGCAGGATAACCAGCAGCCCCAGGAGGCGGGCTGCGCTGGCTGGCATGGGGTCAGGGGGCCGCGTGCGGGTGGCGGCAGACCTGCCTGCTCACGGCTGCGGCGCCTGCGCCAGGGGCCAGCGCAGGCGCGGCAGCAGGCGCTGGGCCTCTGCGGCGGATGCCGCGGCGAGGCCAGCCGCTGTCCCCGCAAGGTCCGCTCCCACGTCGCGAAGGCTCAGCGCCCCGGGCCACCACTGCGGCCACCACGCAGGGCTGTTGGCCACCACAGATCGAAGCTCTTGTGGAGGAGCCCAAGGTGAGCAGCAGAGCATGGGTGAGGTGGTGACCCCAGCCACTCGACCGCACCCCCAACGCGTCGCCGACCTCCTTGAGCAGCGCCGCTGTCAGACTCAGCACCGCGCCAGCTAAGAGCCGATAGCCTGCCAAGCAAGGGATGCTGCGCGCGGCGATGAAGCCGCCCGCCGCGAGCGCGGCGCACGCGCAGAGGTGCTGCGCCTTGTCGGCTGCCAGCCAGTGGTCCGCTGCCAGCTTTCCAAACCGCGACGCTGCTCTACAGGTCGCCGCTGTTGAGTGTTCAATATGTCAGAGCGTGTGCTGCTATATCTGTCTTGGGCCTATGGTGTTTGTCTCTTGGATCTGGCCGGTGCTCCCCTTGGTTCAGGGGAGCCAGATGCACATATGGGTTGGATTTCACCAGCAATCAGCTCACCTGCATGCTTTGCATGAGCTACAGGCAGGCAGCGGCTCTGCAATTCTTTACCTCTGACCGGGAGAGCCTGCCAAGCTCTCTTGCATGAACCTACACGCCTGCAACCTAGTTGCAGGGCTCACACCAACATCCAAAACCATCCAAAACTTCACGCCTGACACGCCCGTGTCACGCACAAGCGTCGCAAGTCTCCAGGCAAAATCAACGCACCTGACCTACAAAACTGGCTGCTAGCTGACACAGGCCGGCTGCCGCCCCTGCCAGGGCTTTCCTGAGGCGAGACCCTCACACCACCCTACTCCTAGCAATGCCAAATACGGAAACACCTCCCTGCATGTGCGAGACTCAAGCAAACTCAAAGCGGAAGCGCGGCCGCATCACCAGGCTCCAGAACCCGCCAAAAAGACAGGCATGTCAGAGCCCGCCCCCGACCTCAGGGGCTGCGCTTGGGGAACCGCTCCTGCGGGGGGCAGTGCATGTAGTCATACACGGTGTCAGCGAAGCTGTTGTGGCTCCTCGCCGTGCGCTGCGGTGGCAGGCCGTCCTTGGGCGCCGCGCACGGCCCGGAGCGCGCGGGCGGCCGCTCATAGGGCTACGCACACTGACAGCGTGTCAGCATGTTGTTACGTTGCTTGCCACACGGTGGACAGGTCGGGCAGAGGTGAAAGCGTGGCAAGGTTGCAGCAAGGCTGGTTGCTCAAGTGACCAGTCTTCACGCCAAGCGCTGAAGCTCATACTGTTATGGGATAGCATGCTACCGAAGACCAGCGGGCGGAGGCAGAGAAGGGGCTCACCTGGCTCATCAAGTCGTACACTGGGTCGCAGAAGCTGGTCAGGCTCGTGGCCACTGCCGCCCCGCCACTCGCCGGGGGAGGTGGGGACGCAACAGAGCTGGCCGCCCTGCCGTGCAGGCACCTGGCATTATACACAGGTGCGACGCTCAGGCTTGCATGCCTGGCCCGCAGAGCGTGGCGCACCTAGTCAGCGCGACTCTGCTTTTGAAAAGGCCTGTCACCTGCTGGAGACTGGCCAGCGACACGGCACAGAGTCAGTGAGCTGTTGGGAACTTGCCAAGGGCTATAAGCACCAATGTGGGTGTAAGAGCACCGGTTCGCAAGCGCCATCTTCCGTGCACGTCCTTGTGAGGGTGTGCGGCACTGAAAGTGCTAGCGTCTTTGGCACGGCACAGGGCTTTGTGCAGTGAGTGTGATTGCGCAGGAGCTGTGAAAATGCTGTGAAAATGTGTAGATCAACGGGCTGAGCTGACCTGGCAGTAGGGCAGGGTTACTGGCTTGCTTTCATCGGGTGCAAGTTACAGGCTCGCCCTTTTGTCAGATGGAATCCTAGCCGTCCTTGATCAGCTTTCCTTGACGAGAGTGCGAGGCTCCCATGACCTCGCACAGACTTGATACTTGCCCGCGCTCTTTCTCACGCCTCATCAGGCGTCTGCGCGTCGTCGACCACAGGCTCGGGCGCCTGGAGCACGGGCAGCTCGGCTGACTCCACGAGCTCGGCGGCGTACTCGTCCGGCACCGGCGGCGGCGGCGGCGGCAGGAAGGGCGTCGCCGTCGTGCCCCACCCCACGTAGAAGCAGGCGTGCGCAGCCGCGCCCGGGCCCGCCACCGCGACCGCGCCTGGCCAGAGCACGCTGCGCACGCCAACCACCTGCGCGCATGCAGTTGGGAATTTCTTGCGTGGTACCTGGCGCCGCCTCCCGCTCTCATTTGCCTGGCACGCACCATCGCGCGTGCTCACCCAAATGTCCCGCATGCATGAGCCAGGCCACGCAGGGCAGCCACAGGGTGAGGCTGGCATTTCGGTCCGGCGCCGGGACGTTCAACAGCACACGCTTGCGCAAGGTTCTGTGCGACAAGAGCAGAACGACCGGTCACCCCCCACGCCTGGTGCTGCAGCTCGGCGCGCGCGCAGCTGGCGAGCGGCGCCCAGGCCGGGCCGCCGTCGAATGGCGCGTCCTGGTCCAGCGGCGCGAGCGCGCGCGGCGCCTCAGCCTCCGCCTCGGCGTCGCTCGCGGCCGCGGCGTCCTCGCCGTTGGCGGCGTCCGGCTTGGGCTCTGCCGTGGGCAGACAGCGCACTCACGGCAGCCGCCGGCTGTCCTTTGAGTGTGCTAGCGACTTTGCAGAGCCGCTCAGCATGGCTGGAGCGCGCGAAGCATATGCGTGCTTACATTCATTTTAGCGTGGCAGGGTTGCTGCTTCCGGTCCGTAAGAGCGCAGGAAGAGCAGACCGGCCCTGCTGCCCTGCCTGGCAGCGAGGCCATGCGCCCTTGGTATGACAGCAGGCGTGCACGCATAAAGGCAGCGTGACAGAACCCGGCCTGTCCGATGCGCATCTCGCCAAGTAGTGCCTGGCGGCTGGGGGTGCCCGGCAGTCCCCTTCACATGGCGGCCAGCGCCCGCGCCTGCGGTCTGCAGGGGCGGGTGGCGATGGCACCACCCCGCAGGCGTGCCCAGCACGGCCTGCGCGGGCGGCGCAAAGTCGTCCGCCAGCACGATGCCCACGCCCTGGCCCTCCTCTGCCGCCGTGTACAGGCCGACGGGGACCGCGGCCGTGGCCGCAGAGATGCGTGCGACCTGCGAGCGCCAGGCCAAGGGCGTCAGGCAAGCCATGCTGCGCACCAAAGAAGGGGTCGCTGTGTGAGTATGGAACGGCGGCCAGTGTGGCCGGGCGCAGCTTGAACTAAGCTAGGCGCTCTCACTTGAAACAATGGCACTTGCGCTGCTATGATGACCATGTGCGTATGCAGCAGACAGGCGAGGGCGGGCATCGGCACGGCAGCATGCCGCCGGCGCGGCCGCGCCTGCGCGGCCAGCAGATGCGCCTCAGACCCTGCGAAGGGCGGGTACGACGCCACGCGCGCGTCCAGGCGGCCGGTCAGGAAGCGCTTGACGCGCTGCGCCGCGGCGATGTGCGCCGGCCCGGCGCGCGGCAGCCGCGCCAGCGGTGCGCCCAGCCGGCCGCAGACGAAGTAGGCCGCGCCGCCCGCTGCCTCGGCCTCGGCCTCGCCTGTGTGCGCCCGTGCGGTGACACGCGCATGGGACCGCTCTGCAGGCAGGTGTGTGTGCCAGGGCCCCTCTGGCAACAGATTGTGCCGGCCGTCTGACAGACCAAATCAGGAATGCATGCATGCGGAGACTGTTAGGAAGTGCTCTTCGTGAGGCCGAGTCGGGAGCCAGGCAGCACCTGCGGCGGCGTCGGCGGGCTGCAGGGACGCCTCAAACACGTAGTAGTCGGCGTGCACGCCGAGCACCTTGCCCCAGAAGCGCACGGCGGCCGCGCCCACCGCCGCGTCTGCGCCGAGGCGCTGCGCGGCCAGGGCGGCCGTGGCGGCCTCGCGCGCGCCCACGCCCGTGCCCACCGCCGCCAGCAGCGCCGCCTCGCCCACCACGTCCGCGCACTCGCACTGCGCGCCCGCTTGTGTTCAGGGTGAGCCACAACATAAACGTAGTAGGTGCAGCGCCAGGGGACCCATATCTTGTCGCCTGACAGCTCTCAGTGTGAATCGGTGGACGCGTGGTGCAGGGCGCGCCTGGTTGACGGCCTCGCTGTCCACGGGGGAGCCTGTCTCCGGGTCGATGGGCAGCTCTGGCGTCCTGCGCGGGTTCGTGCAGGTCGTTTGAGACTTCTGGTCACGTTGCTGCGGATTGCTTCAGGCAAGGGGCCGCGCCTGAACAGCTCTAGCTCGGCGAGCGCCGCGCTGGTATCCAGGGGCTCCTGGTGCAGCGCCGTGTGAGAGGCTAGAGGCAGCAGGGCGCAGCAGCGAGGCAGCTCAAGCAGAGCTGAGCGCACCGGCACAGCGCCCTCGACCCCGCCGCTCTCCGGGGGCGCGGCTGTGCGCTTTACAAGCAGGGACGTCTCCAGCAGGTCCAGGGCGCTGCTCGGCTGCTCCTCCAGGATCTGGTCGGGCGGCCGCAAGTGGTCACCCGGGTTGCATGCATGCTGTTGCGGACCGGCAGTGAGCAGACTGCCTCGCAACGCGACTCACTCTGAGCACCACGCGGGCCAAGTGATCAAACACCGATGAGCCATCCGCGCTGTCGACCTTTTGCAGGAGCGCCACCGCCTGCTCCTGTGTATACGCCGGCATGTCGAACGCTTTGCAACGACGCGAGTCTGCACGCAGAGGCAGCGTTTGCATGCCGTACGGAAACGCTGCGAGCAAGGGTAGCCGAGGGGGCCGTTACAGGCTCACATGTGAAACAGAGCACAGCGCATCAAACCGACAGCCAGCCAGCAGAGTGCCTATGCTGTGGGCCGGAGGGCAAAACTGAAATTCTACTAAGGACTCGCGCTGCCGACACTCTCCGCCTGCACGTCGTCCAGCAGCTGCAGCGTGGCCGCGCGCATGGCGTCCAGGCGCGCCAGGCGCTCGTCACCGGCCGGCGCGCCCTGCGCGGTCAGCCCGCGCTGCATCGCGGCCAGCACCGTCAGCAGCCGGCCCGGCCGCACGCGGTTCGGCTCGTCGCCGACGTCCTTGCTGCGCACGGGGCCGCGCGCGGCGGCGCCGGCGGGCGGCGCCGGCGGCTCGAGGTCCCGCTTCAGCGCCTCCCGCAGGAAGGCCGTCCTGCGCGGCACGCCCGGCGCTGTCAGTCGCACACACGTCGCCCAGGCAAGTGAGCACTGAGGCGCACCACTGCCCAGTGTGCAGCCAGACTACCACGTACATCTTTTCTTTGCACCATTGGGAGGTGACAACAAGGCGACCGTTTACGGAAAAGGAAAAAAATCAGGCACGCACCGCTGCAGCGCAGAGGACACTTGCAGCAGCTCCTTGACGAAGGCGGCCGCGCCCTGCGGCAGCACGCTCGCGTACTGCGCCGCCATCGCCGCATAGCTGCCCTTCCTGCGGCCGCGGTCCTCGCCGCGCTCGGCCGCCACGACGCCCAGCTCCTCGCGCGCCAGGCACAGCCGCGCCAGCAGGATCCTGGGCAGGCGCCGGGCACGCCGTCAGGCCCGCAGCTGCGCAGCCTGCAGACGTCCAGAGAGGTGCCGCGCGGGCAGCAGGCGTCCCCCCGGCTCGTCACGACCCTGGCATCGGCTGAACAGGCCTGCCAGGCATGCTGGGGCATACCCTAAACCTACCCTAGCACGCGCCTGTCCGGCGCCCCCATGCGCTCCTCCATGTCATCGATGAGCTGGTTGGCCGCCGCGAGCGCCTCCGCGAGCGAGCAGGCCGGCGCGCCGCCGCCGCCGCCACCGGCCGCGCGCCTGATCAGGCCCACGCGGTCCCCGCTGCGCGGCGCGCGCGCGCGTCACTCGCGGCCGCGCGGGGCGCGCCGTGCCGGCACTGCCCGGCGCAGGACGTGCCGCTGACTCCTTACACAGACAATTTCATGCGGGAGCCAGCAGGAGGGCCGGACTGCCGGCCAGCGCTCATGGACGGCAGCGCCCGCCAGCACACGCTGCCAGGGCATTGACGTCCAGCCTGCAGGCAAACGCCCATGACCTATACACCCGTTCGACAGGCGCACAGCTACGGATGGAAGCGCAGTGACAGCTGGCACCAGCGACATTCGCGCATGCGGAACAGCAAGACGCCAGCCTGGAGGGGCTGACCTGGACGCGCACGCGCTCAGGCAGTTGAGCAGCTGCAGCGACGCCGGCAGCCGCGCAGCCACCTGGTCCAGCACCTCCGCCCGAATCGCCTCCAGCCGCCCTGGCGCCCGCACGCCGCTCTCGGAGGCCTGCAAGTCTGCCCATGAGTGGGAGACACGACACGAGGGTGACCCTCAGCTGTGGCGGCACAAATTCGTGGCAGGTGGCACTCCCAAGACCCTCGAATCGGTTGCAATCAGTGTTCTGTCTGGCGCTCACGCGCAGCGGCGCCCAGGAGGCAGGGCGGTGGCTCAGAGGCGACCCTCTGAGGGCGCGCACGCGCGGTCTGCGGGCTGTTGCGCGCGCGCGCTGCCGCCGCGTAGCCCGTCAGCGCCTCCAGGAACGCGCCATCCAGGCTGTCCAGCTGGGCGGCGACCGCGCCCGCGACGGCCTGCGCCTCCACCGCGGCGGCCTCGCCCGGCGCCTCGCCTGCGCGAGGGCGACGGCGGCCGCTGCGGCGCGCGGCTGTAGGGCTTGCCCGGGGGGGTGGGGGAAGGCCGCGACCAGGTTACCAAGCAGTCACGGCCGCTCCCAACACTGTGGACGGGCGGCACGCGGCTCTCCACTTTCGAGAGCGCCGCCGAGTAGCTATGGAGTCTGGATCGCTCTCACAGGGCGGACGCGCGACGCCGAGCGCAGCTGCCCGTGTCAGAGCCGGTGCGGCCCGGCCGCGAGTGCGGGCGCCAGGCGGCGGCGTACAGCGCACCCGTGACCTCGGCAAGCGTCTTGGCGACCAAGATGTCGCGCTCTACGTCGTCCATGATCTGGTCCAGCATGGCCGCCGCGCGGTCAACCTGTTCCCGCACTGGCGCAGAGACTTACATATTAGTGACGCGCCGCTCCCTCCCTGGCCGAGCGAGCGCACGGCAGCCCGCTCGGCACACCTTGCGCCTCAGACGCGCTGACGTTGAGCCGCACGTCGTCGGGGTCGACGTGCGCATGCGCGTGGCCGTTGCAGCCGGCGTGGTCGTGGTCGTGGTCATGCGCGCCGCAGCTGAGCAGCGTGCCTGACCTGTGCGTGCGCCGGCCCTGCGAAGGCCGGCTCAGTGCCGGCCTGGCGGGCTCGGCGCCGCCGCCGTGCTGCCGCTGCCAGGCCCACTCGCGCAGGGACAGCAGGCGCGTGTGCGTGCGCACAGCGTGCGCTGCTGTGCCCGCACCCCAGTGCCTCATCCTGGGGCTCTTCGGGCGGGCCTGGTGCTCTCCATTGGCGATCGTACAGCAGGCAGCAAGGCTCTGAAACAGGTTCTGACAGGGTGCCGAGTCCTTCCCGGAAGCCCGAGTCCCAGCCTGCCTCTGTCATAGGTGCTCGGTGGGTAGTCTGATCCAAAGCTTGAGTGAGACGCGCGCAAGCCAATGGGGCCGCACGTCGTGGAGGATGGGGCGAGCGGCCTGCAGAAAGTGGTGCTGAAGGGCCCACAGGTGCGGGTCGGCGCTGAAGCATGTGCCGCACACAGGCTGGACTGCACGCACGTACGTCTGAGCAACCAGGCCACCCCCTTGGTTGTATGCCGACCAAATGCTGGGCATCACTGTTGCGCACACAGTGATGCACATGCCTGCAACGCGCCAGGGCAGCAGCGCAGAGGTCTACCTCCACGGCGCGCACGTCACATCGTGGAAGTCTGCGGCCGGCGAGGTACGGACACACTGCTTGTCGTGGGCAAACAAATATGTTCCAAGCACTTGTCACGGACAATCGAGCACCAAACGCACCGGAGGGCGCTGCGCCGAGCGGCGCGCGCCCGCAGGAGCTCATCTTCGTCAGCAGCAAGGCCGTGTTCAAGCCGCCCAAGGCGATCCGGGGCGGCGTGCCCGTGTGCTTCCCGCAGTTCGGCGGTTTTGGCCCGCTGGCGCAGCACGGCTTTGCGCGCAACTCCGCCTTCGATGTGGCCGGCGGCGGCGTGGACACCGTCACGCTCGCGCTGCGGCCGAGCCCGGAGCAGCTCAAGCTCTTCCCGCGCGCGTTCCTGCTGAAAGTCACGGCGCGCGGCCCTGCTGCCCCCGGCAGGGCAGGCCGGACGCTCCGCAGGCCATGCGCAGCTGCCGCTGGGCTCGGAGCACCCTCAGCCAGGCAGCGGGGCGCTGCGGGCCCCTGGGGAGCTGCAGCGCCCATGGGCTCAGCACGCGCCGAGTGGTACTGTGGAACACCGTGTGGGCAAGACAGTCCTAGCTGCGCCGGCGGTCGCAGGTCACGGTGGGCGCCGACCGGCTGGAGCAGCGGCTGGAGGTGGAGAACGCCGGACGGGAGCCGCTGCGCTTCACCACGGCGCTGCACACCTACTTCGCGGTCGCGTCGATTCATGAGGTGCCCCCCTTCATGCAGAGGCCAGGGGGCAGGCCACGTCTCCTTGCTCGGGGTGGACCAGGGAGGGTCACTGAGGCTCAGCCGGTGAGCCTCAGCGACCGGCTGAGGCGTCCTGAGGCTCACCGCTGCTTTGTTGATTTGTGCATGTGTACAGGCGCTGCATCAGAGGCGCAACTCAAGCACGGACCAGGCAGCATGGACGCACCAGGGGAGCCTGCGGGTACCTGTGAGCCAGTAGCGCATGTGCAGCGCTCCCTGCTCGTCCGTGCGGTTCAGATATAACCGGGTATGCCAGGCCGGATGGTCGCTGGCAGGCTGCGCAGACGGGCAAACGCGCAGCGCGCCGTGCGGGCGGGCGGCCGCGCCGGCGCGCCCGGGGACTGCAGCAGCAGGCGAGCGTGGAGCGCGGCGGGGCTGCATGCTGACGCAGGCGCGCGGCGCCAGGTGAGCATCCAGGGCCTGGCGGGGCGGGAATATCTGGACAACCTGGCAGATAAGAAACGGTGCAAGGAGGCCGTGCCGGAGGTGCGCTTCGCCGGCGAGGTGGACCGCGTCTACCTGGACGTGCCGGGGCCGCTACGGGTGCGGGCCGCCCCCGTCACGCGCGCGGCTCTGCGTGCGCCCGCCGCCCAGGCCGCCGCGGCTTCGCAGCGCCCGCGGCCGCAGCGGAAGCGTCCCTGGCGCGCCTGGCACGCCGCCGGCCCAGCGCAGCTGCGGGCTCCTGCAGGGCGGGAACCGTCACCGGCTGCCGCAACATTGTCTCCGCGCTCACAACCGGATCGCGCGCCCGCAGATTGTCGACGGGCGCGGGAAGCGCACGATCGAGGTGGCGCGCGAGGGCCTGCCCGACGCGGTGGTTTGGAACCCATGGGTCGACAAGGCGGCCGGCATGGCCGACTTTGGCGACGAGGAGTACCAGGCGCGGCCCGCCGCGCAGCGTGTGCCTGGCGCCTGCGCTCCTCCCGCTCTCTGCCAAGGCCATGCTCGCCTGCAGGACTGCAAGTGCGGCGGCATGCGGCGGGGAGGGCGCTGGGGTTCTGGGTCTAAGTTGCCCGAGGTCGTGGCCCCGGGAGCGCATGCATGCCCCGCGCTGGCGGGCGCTACGGGCCGCGGCTGCCAGGCGCCCTGGTGATAGGTTGCTGACATTTTGTAGGCCGTGCGGCTCTGCACTTTGATTAAGCGGCAGCTGCTGTCATGCACTGCGGCAGCACGGGGCTGGCGCTGCGGGCTGGCAGGCAGGCGGAATGAAAGGCAGGGCGTGCAGCCCTCCGCGCGCCAGCGCTCACCATGCTGGCAGCGGGCCGCGGGCGTGCGCGCCGGCTGCCAGGCAGCCCTTCTGCCAGGAGTCCTCTGCGCTCATGTGGAGACAGCACAGAGGCGGCACTGCCGGGCAACGGCTGTTTGGCGCGCAGACCATGGTGTGCCTGGAGCCGGCGGTGGCCGGCAGCGGGCCCGTGGAGCTCGCGCCCGGCGGCACGTGGACCGGCGCGCAGGTGCTGACGCTCGCGGACGCCGCGAGCGCATTGTAGCTCAGTGCCTATTGGCGGGCGGGCAGGGGGCCCTGCACGCTGCTCATGTTGGTAAGATAGGCTGCCAGGGGTATCGTCTGGTTACACATTCAGGGTGCTTGGGGTCTGTGTTTGTTGCTAGAGTGAGCAGACCCATGAGAGCAACTTATAGTGCTTGGCAGCCATAGAGTAGCGATAAGTACAGGTCTCTGGTGGTCGCAGCATTGTCGACGCATTGGCTCAGCTCTCCCTGCTCACTCACACGCCCTCAAGCCGTCCGAGGCACCCTCAACCTGCGCACTGCGCGCTGGCGGCGGTCGACAGCGCCAGCACAGCACGCGCGTTTGCCGCCATGGCCAAGCCGCTGCAGCCAGATGCTGTCCCCGGCAGCAAGTCCAAGTTCTCTAGCCGCCTGATGCAGATGAAGTTTATGCAGCGCGCCAAGCGGCCCGCGCCGGCCGCAGCGCCGGACGAAGCAGCGCAGGCACGGCTCACCAAGCGACCCGGACTCGCGCACACTCACTGGTGCTTGGCAGAGGAACGCTTCAGGGGCCCGGACGCAGGTGGATGCGCAGGAGCAGACGCAGCAGGAGCAGACGGAGTGGGAGGTCGGAGGCGCCGGGCAGGGCTGCCGCGTGGTGGCGGAGGCCGACCCGCGGCCCGGCGCCCCGCTCGGCCGCATGTCCTTCTCCGGCATGGCGCCGCCGCCGGCGCCACCGCAGGCAGGCCCGCGGCTTGTCCTGCTCGGGCTCTGCCCTGCGTCCGGTTTGCTGTGGGGATGTGGGGATGAAAGGCACACGTGCTTGGTGTATGTCATACGCATAACAGTGGTGCTTCATATTTTGGGACGGAGGACGCTGCTGAGCCGGCCGGGCGTAGGCGGCGCGGCCAGCTGCTACACCGCCGGCCGCGCCCGCGGCGCCGCCGGAGGACGCGCCAGCAGGCAGCAGCGCGCCGGCAGCGGGCCCGCGACCGCCGCGGCCGGCCGCACAGACCGCGGAGCGGCCGGGCACGCCGGGGGCGGCGCCGGCGGACCGCGTGAGGCGCAAGGCGCTGCCCGCGGCTCTGGGGCATGCGCCGCGCCCTGGTGCGAAGCGGGAGCGGCCAGAGGAGAGCCCCCCAGGTGTGCTCGGCCAGCCGCTGTCCAAGGAGAAGCGGCGAAAGGAGCGGCAGAGGGACCAAGGGCGTGGAGGCACATGACGTCCTGCCGTGGCCGCGCTCAGCCCCTTGAGCTGTACATGTCCCTATATCATGTGCCAGGTACTGCATGCGTCAGGTAGCTGCTCTGGCCTGCACACAGAAGGCAAAGCCCTCGTTGCAGCACTGTGGCTCGATTTAGCATGTTCCATTGGCCATGCCCTTCTTACCAGCAGACAGTTATCCAGTCCCTCTCAGAAAAGCCCCCCACTCACATGGCCCAACGCAGGAAATACATACACAAAGGTTCAGGGTGTCGTGGTAAATAAAGTCAGCCAAGGCACTACCTGCAGCCAAAAACTAGCGCGCCTGCGCGTGGGACGACCCGCACTGCCGCATGCCCTACATATCCTAAAGCTGTCATGCCTCCGCCCGCATCACAGCACTACACTCTCACAAAATCTTGATCAATCACGGCACAATCACCGTGCCACTCCGAGCTGCAAAATGGCAACGGACGCGACCACAGCGCAAACAGGAAGCTGCACAAGGTTCGGCCAGGACAGGCACCCAGCAGCACTACAAGAACTTGGCGGCGACGGGCGTGGCGTCGGCGCCTGCGCGCGCGCGCAGGAAGGCGACCATGTGCATCTCCCGGTTGACCTCGGCGACGTCCACGGGGCGCTGGCCGTCGAAGTTGCGCGCGCCCGAGTCCGCGCCGGCCTCCAGCAGCACCTCCGCGACCTCCTTGCGCCCATACCCTGCGCGCCCGCCCTGCTGAGTGCTGCCCTAACCCTAACCCTCTTTGCATCGGCTTGCTGGGCACGCCGCTCGAATCTCGCACGGTGTTGTTCCTTTGTAAGCAGGCCAGATAAAGCAACGAGTGTACATACGGCTCAGGCGGCTCAGGGAGGACAGCCGTAGGACGACCGTTCCCGCCGCCACACGGCGCCGTGACGCCCTGCAGCCAAGACAGCGAAGCAGGCTGCTGCCAGGTAGTGGCAGGCCGGCGCCCGCGTCGGGCGGGCGCGCGCGCCTGCCGCGTAGTGCAGCACGGTGTTGCCACGCCCGTCCCGCTGGCCGACCGCGGCGCCGCCCGCCAGCAGCGCCCGGACCGCCGGCAGCCGGTTGAAGCCGACGGCCACGCCCAGCGCGCTGATGCCGCGCGCGTCAGCCTGGTCCGCGTCCGCGCCGCCGCCGAGCAGCTCGCGTACCGCCTCCGCGTCGCCCGCCTTGGCCGCCGCGTGCAGCGAGCTCGGCTTGGCCTGCATAGGGTTATGGTAGGGTTAGGGCGCGCAGCGAGCTCGGCTTGGCCTGCCCGCGCGCGGCGCCCGGGTGACCGGGCACGGTTTGCCGCCCTGTGCGGGCCGGAAGCGCCCCCCGCGCCCCCCGGACCATGGCCGAGCTCCGCATGCGGCATGGCCGCCCAGCGGGTTTCTTTCTGGGGCTGGGCGCCCCAACCGGCGTGCTTGTTTGCAAACATCAACGCGCGTGGTCTCCTCAGCGCGGCGGCAGCGTGTCGGCTGGGGTGCGGGGCCTCGAGGAGCCGGCCAGGCCACTGCCTGGACTGTGCCTCAGCGCACATGGCCAGGCATGCGGGGAGCGCATCGGCAGGTCTACATGCGCCGCAGCTCCCTCCCCCAGTGAGACGCAGCGCCCGCCCTGCCGGCTGTGTGCACCGGGCGTGCCCGGCGTCCGCCTCGCACGCGAGGCCCGCGGGCTGCGAGCGCACCTGCAGCTTGGAGGCTGGCCGTTGCGCGGGCCCCATGTTCAGCTCGCCCATCTTCGCCGCAATCTTGCTCATCAGCTCCGTGTCGTTCCTGCTCGGCAGCAGGGCGGGGCCGTCAGGTCGGGCCGGCGAGCGCCAAGGCAACACGCACGTCTCACAGGCTGGGCCTGCGCGCGTCGCGGGAGACATGCACCTCAAATGCAAACTGAAGCTGCACAGGAAGCGGCGCACCAGTACTTTTCCATGGCCTCTGCGCCGGAGGCCTGGATGTCCTCAAACACGTGTTTCAACTCGGGGTCGTCCTTGAGCAGCAGCAGCTTGGCCTTTTGCTCCGGGCCCGCTGTGGCCGACAGCCGCTGCACGGGCGGCCAGGAGCCTCAGCTGCAGTGCAGCATGGAGGCGCGCAGGAGCTGGCCGGCCCGGGCGCGACGCCTTGCGCACGGGAGCGCGGGAGGCGCGTGTGCGGGGGCTGCGGGCGCGCCTGCGCGTCCAGCATCTGCTGCGCCATGCCGGGCGTGCGCATGAGCCGGTGCGCGGTGTCCAGCGACTGCCTGGCGGCCTGCGGGTTGGCCTTCAGGTAATCGATGACCTGCGACGCCACTGCGGGGTCCATGCCCGGCGGCAGGCCCACTGGAACCTGGGCAAGCGCTCCGTGTCAGGCCGCGCGTTGCCGACGGGGACTGGCTGCGGCAGAGAGTGCAGCCGAGCACTGTACTGGAACAAGCAACTTGCGCTAGCACATGGAGCGACCAGTGCGCCCGCCTTTGTGCCATCGGGCAGGTCAATGTGGTCTGCGGCTGCGCCGGGGACCGGCGGCACGCCGCCTCCCTTTGTGAGGGAGGTCTTCCGCACTGCTGGCCGCATTGGCTTTTTCTGGCTCTTCATGCTGGTACCTCTCGAGCGGCTCGTGCTTATCGCGCTCTCCAGCAATCGCTGTCTAAAAACCAACACTAGAGCTGCAAACACACTTGTGTAAAACTGCGTGCAGCTTTGTAAAAGATAAAATTTGATCTGCACTACGCCAAACTAAGCTCCGATTGCGCAGATCCTGTGCACATGTCAAGCCACCATCGCTCTCGGAGCCAATAATCTGCAGCGTGCGTCTACCTGTGTCTGGTGTGCACCAGAAGGGCGGCACCGTAAATGCTGCAAGCCTCGTAGGCTTCTTACATAAGCCCATGCAGGCATAAATGAATGCCAACAGTTGGGACTTGGTGATGAATGAGGAGCATTGTGCCTGGAATGTCTGTGACTTTATGATTACCCCAGTCCTGTCCGACCCTGCACGTTGTAACTGTGCATACTCTGGCTGAGCGCATGTGACCTGCGTCATGCGCGGAAGATGCGGAGCTGTAAGAAACGCGAAGGGGCAGTGGTCAGGCTGACACAACCATGAGACGAACACCAGTGACTCTCATCTGGACTGCCATGTGTTTCTATCCCTGGAAATGACATCAAGCCATACTCCAGAAATATTCATTGCAAGTGCACACCACCCCTCGGTGCGCTGTTGCTCCTACACACAGCAACAATACCAAACGCATCACGCCGCAGCAGCACCTGGGAAGCTCATGGGCCAAAGCCCATCATGCATGCCTAAACAAGCATGCCTGATGCCTCCCTTGCAGTGCGCGTGCGCTGGGCGGGCCCCCGCGCTTGCCCGAACCGTCAGCCAGCATCCGCCATGCTGCGCCCCGTCGCGAGCCGCACGCCGCATGCGCACACATGATGAGGCGGGTGAGCGCGGAGCCAGTTCGCACCCTCCTACAGCCCCACGCAGCCCCCGAGCCGGCGCAGCACGGCCGGCGGCCCCGGCGCGTCACGCCAGCCCGACCTGCGGCCGCGCCTGCACAATGTGCACGCCGCCGCCGGCGTCGACGACGCCCTCGACGTCCTGCGCGCCGCCCAGCGCGGCCTCGACCGCAAGCGCGGCGGCCGCGACGCGGCCCAGCGCAGCGCGCGCCGCCGCGCCGCCGGCCAGCAGCGGCTCAGCGCTGTAGTCGGCCGGCGTCTCCTTCGCTGCCGCGCTCTGCACTGACTCAAACAGCCCCGCGCCCGCAAACCTGCCCGCGCGCGAGGGTCTGCAGTAAATCCAGGGGTCTAGAATGCAGGAGGTCCTGCGCCTTGTACCTTCCCGACACGACGCGCATGACCCGCGCCGGCAGGCCGGCCGCCCCGCGCGCGCCTGCGCATCCCGGGGCCCACACCAGCAACCCCGCCCGGCGCCACTGGTGGGCTGCGCAGGGCGGCAGCGGGGCGCTGCCAGGGCGCGCGCGCCCGGCCTGGTCCTCGAGGTTGGAGTCGGAGCGGAAGATGAGCACGGGCTCCACGCCGCCGCGCGCGGCCGCGTCGCCGAGCACCAGCGCCAGGGACTTGGACGGGAAGCCCACGACCTGGCGCGGGGTGCAGGGAACGGTTAGGGCAGCGGGCGCTGCTGCAGGCTCCTGCACGCTGCGATTGCCGCGCGCGCGCGTTAAGCCGCGCCAGCTCCTACCATGCCATGTCAGGCCGGGTGGGCGCCCGTCGTGTCGGCAGCGCGGCTCCGGCAGGGGTCACGCGCACGCGTTAAGCCGCGCCAGCTCCTACCACGCCATGTCAGGCCGGGTGGGCGCCCGTCGTGTCGGCAGCGCGGCTCCGGCCGGGGTCACGCGCGCGCGGGGCCGTGCGCGACACCTGGACGGCGCCCTCCGGAATGTCGGCGGCGGCCGGCGCGGACGCGGCCGCCGCCGCGGCCGCCAGCGCCGCCTTGTCGGCGGTGAAGCGCAGCGCGCCGCCGGGCGCGCCGCCGACCAGCGCCTCGCCCAGGCCGGTCACCAGCTCCACGTACGCGGTGCTCGCGTCGCCTGCGCCCGGCCGGCTGGTCGTCACGG
>JAABUO010001872.1_pt1 | contig 26452 bp, 21 predicted proteins | sample 5559291 | NCBI WGS metagenome assembly JAABUO01 (sample SAMN10711878, study PRJNA513372) | rock metagenome | isolation source: Antarctica rocks | place: Antarctica: Victoria Land, Finger Mt sud
ACTCGGACGCTTCTACCCCAAGTATGCTCAAAACAAGGAAGGCTGTGCCAACCTGATTTCCAAATTCAGCACTCCCAGCGGGTTCCCATCGCACGTCTCTGCCGAGGTCCCAGGAAGTATTCACGAGGGCGGGGAGCTGGGGTATGCATTGTCGGTGGCTTTTGGATCCGTGATGGATAAACCAGACATGATTACTATGTGTGTCGTCGGCGATGGAGAAGCCGAGACTGGCCCCACGGCTACAGCATGGCACGCCTACAAATACATTGACCCAGCCGAGTCTGGTGCAGTTCTCCCAATTGTACATGTGAACGGCTTCAAGATTTCAGAGCCAACTATATACGGCAGGATGAGTAACGAGGAATTGCACTCGTTGTTTGTTGGGTATGGATATGCAGTCAGGTTTGTCGAGGACCTTGACAACATTGATGAAGACATGGCTGGAGCTATGGAGTGGGCTTACCAAACCATTAGAGCCATTCAAAAGGATGCTAGGAGCGGCAAACCCCAATTCAAACCGAAATGGCCTGTATTGATCATGAGGACTCCCAAAGGTTGGGGAACAATCCACGAGTACCACGGTAATCAAATCGAGGGAACATGGCGCTCTCATCAAGTCCCACTCACGGAGCCAAAGCATGACAAAGAGCAACTCGATCTAGTACAAAAGTGGCTTGGAAGCTACAGTCCCAAGGAACTCTTCACCGAAGAGGGCGGCCCGGTCCAGCAAATCCTAAACTGTATACCCGACGACCCAAACATGTGTCTCGGACAAAAGCCCTATGTCTATGGACAATACAAAGCCCTAGACGTCCCTGATTGGATGGATTTTGGAGTGAAAGTCGGCCAGCAGGTCTCGTGTACAAGTGCGGCCGGCGATCTTTTGGCAAAAGTGGTTACCCAGAATCCGCACACTTTCCGTATGTTTTCTCCCGACGAGCTCGAATCAAACAAATTCGGAGCCATCCTGAAAGTGACAAATCGAAACTTCCAATGGGACCCTGATTGTTTCGCGAAAGGGGGACGGGTTATTGAGATGCTTTCGGAGCATACATTGGAGGGCATGCTTCAAGGATACACACTCACCGGCCGGACTGGAGTTTTCCCATCTTATGAGTCGTTCCTCGGAATCATTCACACCATGATGGTCCAGTACTCCAAGTTTAGAAAGATGGGATCCGAGACCAATTGGCGCGGAAGTATCCCCTGTTTGAATTATGTCGAAACGTCCACCTGGGCGCGACAGGAACACAATGGATTCTCGCATCAGAACCCATCATTCATTGGGGCCGTCTTGAATCTGAAGGCACAAGAGGCTCGCGTGTATCTTCCTCCAGATGCTAATTGCTTCCTCAGCACGATGGCGCACTGTTTGCGTGCAAAGAACTATGTCAATCTGATTGTGGGCAGCAAACAACCGACCCCAGTCTGGTTATCTCCGCAAGAAGCCGACCGTCATTGCATAGCTGGAGCCTCAGTTTGGAAATTCGCTTCCACGGACGATGGCGTTAGCCCAGACGTTGTGCTCGTTGGGATTGGATGTGAGGTCACGTTTGAAGTAATTGCCGCGGCAGCACTGCTGCGAAAGTATGCTCCCAAACTGCGTGTGCGTGTGGTCAATGTGACAGATTTGATGATCGTTGAGGCGTATGGCCGGCATCCGCATGCGCTCTCAGACGGAGACTTTGACGCGCTTTTCACTAAAGACCGCCCATTGCATATTAACTATCATAGTTACCACATTGAAATCCAAGGATTGCTTTTTGGAAGACCTCATCTCGAGAGGATGAGTATTGCTGGATATATGGAGGAAGGTTCGACCACAACGCCTTTTGATATGATGCTACGAAATGAAACATCTCGCTACCATGTTGCTGCACAGGCTATTCGGTCCGCTGCAAAGCATAACCCAGCATTGCAAGTGGAGTTGAATGCTATAGTCAGCAGCCTGCAGCACCAGGTGGTCAAACACCAGGAGTTCTGCCAGCTTTACGGAAAGGACCCGGATTCGACTTATGATACACCAGTCTTCCATAAGCCTGATGAAAATGTGAAGCTTTTTGATGGGTTTGAGGATGACATGGCCAAGATGCTGGCGAAGCCAAAGGATGCTTAGGTGGTTTTGTGTTTTTCCGTTATCCGAGTTGTTATTCAATAAGATTCACGTGATCGTTTATGACGACCCATTCGACCCAGGCAAAGCCAAAAGTCTGGGTGGATGGGTGTTTTGACTTCTCACACCACGGGCATGCCAATGCCGTGTTACAAGCCCGGCAGTTGAGCTCTTACCTCTGTGCCGGGGTCCACTCCGATGAGGACATCCTTCACAATAAAGGCCCTCCGGTGATGAACTTGACAGAGCGCCAATTGACGCTCGAGTCTATGAAATGGGTGGACGAGGTAATTCCCTCTGCGCCCTACGTCACCTCACTTGACGTGCTGGCGGAGTATGGGTGTGATATCGTGGTCCATGGGGACGACATCACAACGGACGCAGATGGGAACGATACCTATCGGCATGTCAAAGAAGCCGGCATGTTTGTAGTGGTCCCGAGGACAAAGAGTATCTCGACAACGGACTTGGTGGGACGCATGCTGCTTGTTTCCAAGGCCCACTTCATGAATCGCGATGCAAGCATGTTTGAGGGCGAGTATCTAGAGCGTGTCTCCTCGTTTGCCTCTGGGCGCGATGGGTTGACTCCTTGGAGCTCTGTATGGTTCTACACCACCCCGGGAAAGACAACCCTCGTCATACCTGGACAAGTGCTGCGTGCTTCACGGCGGGTTGTGTACGTCGATGGCGGTTTTGACCTCTTCTCAAGCGGACACATCACCTTCCTCAAGACTGTAAGGCAAGTGGAACCCGATGCCTATATTCTTTGCGGGATCCACAGCGATCGCGTGATCAATCACGAAAAGGGACTGAATTATCCAATTATGAACCTCTTTGAGCGGAGTCTATGTGTTTTGGCATGTCAGTATGTGGATGGGGTGCTCATAGGGGCGCCCTTTGCGCCTGCGTCGGACCTAGGCATTGGGCGTCAAATCGATGCCGTCTACCACGGTCCGTCCGCTGTCCCTGGAGATCCATACGCAACTGTGAGAGAAGAGGGAATCTATCACGAAACAATGCCGCATGACTTTGAGGAGGTGAATGCAAAGACGATTGTGGAGCGCATCATGAAGAGCAGGGATTTGTATGAAGAGCGACAGAGGAAGAAACTGCAGAAGAGCGGCAAGGAGAAGACGCTGGAGGAAATAGAGAAATCAAAATAGAGAAATCAAAATAGCATCCCATCGCTGTTGAACCTGTAGGTGGTGCTATCATTGGCAACCAATGACCTCCCAATTCGTCAAGCTCACCCTTGAGCCCAAAGGCATCTGGAGGAGGATAAAGAACCTCTTTGCCATTGACCCACACAGGAGCAGCGGCATTCCTATCAATGCAAAGTACCGAAACCCCGCTCCCGGCTCCATCACGAAGCCCTACCACGAAGCTCCACAACTCCCCTCCTCCGACATAGCTGGCAACCAGTACTACCAACGAGATGTGCGGCGCGCCTACGCTTTGCCAAGCGCCTTTGACCAGGCTCGGATAACGTCGCTGCTTGCTGCGCCGGCTGCAGCAGAAGGAGTTGGCGGCGGGGAAACGGCTCTCGTAGCCACCAAGGACTTGAGCGAAGTGCTTGCAAGCACCGATGCAGGACTTCCACCTACGCCAAACAGCGGCGTCAAATGGGCCATTGAGGAGGACAAGAGCGAGAACTTTGGAGATGAGGTCACGTACCCTGTTCGCATGTTCAAGTAGCCTTTTATATATACATGCGCACGCTATGCCAATGGCCCGTTGCCCTCGTCAATCCACGTGAGCAGCTCTGGCGTGAAGTAGGAGATGATGATGCGTGCCCCGGCACGCAGCAGTCCATCCATCGTCTGCTCCACCATGGCACGCAAGTCAAACACGCCCTTCTCTGCCGCTGCATGAATCATAGCAAACTCCCCACTCACCTGGTAGGTTGCAATGGGGACGTTAGATATTCGACTTGCGTCCGCAATGATGTCGAGGTAGGCCGAGCTCGGTTTGACCATGATGATATCTGCGCCTTCGTCGAGGTCGCGACGAATGGCACGGTCGGCCAAGCCTCGTGCACCAGGCGGAAGCTGGTAACATTTTCGATCACCAAACTCTGGCGCAGACCCGGCTGCATCACGAAACGGTCCGTAGAGACACCCGGCAAACTTGGCCGCGTAGGACATGAGCAGCACGCGGTGGGCGAGGTTGTGGTGCATGAGAGACTGCTTGATGGCACGCACGCGGCCGTCGTTCATGTCGGAGGGCGCGACGCAATCGGCGCCGGCGAGTGCGTAGTTGAGTGCTACCTGAGCAATTCGTGCAACGCTCTTGGGCTGGTTGAGCGAGCCATCTTCGTGTAGAACCCCGCAGTGTCCATGCGACGTGTACTCACAAAGACATACGTCGCATGCTATGAACAACGTTGGCCAACGTGCCTTGAGCGCGCGAATGGTGCTAATGACAGGCCCGTTTTGGTCATCGGCCTTGGAGGCAACTGCATCTTTCACGCCGTCTTTCAGCGGCACGCCAAAGATGATGACGCTTCGCAGGCCGCGCTTGACAAGCTCTTCCACCATCGGAATGACTTTCTTCACGCCCCAACGCTTCTGATTTGGAAGAGACGCAATGGGCGAGCACTCGTCGTCCGAGTCGGTCATGAAGAGGGGATACATAATGGCGCCCTTCGTGAGCTGCCTCTCCGCCTGCCACTGCCGCGACAGATTCGTATGGTAGCCACCTTGTAGGATGGACGAGATTTCAGTCATTCGTGCTTGTTTACAATCGCATGATTCGGCTGCTTGCCCCACCACGGCAATGCCAGCGACGTCCGGGTGGAGTCGGTCTGCGACACTTTGCAAGCGGAGGGCTCACGCAGAAGGTAAAGGTGTCGAGGATTGGGACGAGTGGAGTCATCCATGGACAGACGAATGAAAAAACAGAGACAGGCTCGATTGCCAGGAGGATCAAACCGTACACAGACATCATACGTCTGACCAAACCCACCGGCACCTACCTCCTTCTCATCCCTGGCTGTAAGTTCGTGCCCTGTGTAGACTCACGGTAGTATGGTCCATCAGCATGAGCGCCTATGCCCAATCGACGCCGCTTCTTCCGCACGTCGCCATGCTCTCCTTATTCGCAGCCGGGGCCTTCGTCATGCGCGGAGCCGGATGCATCATGAACGATCTATGGGACCGTGATTTAGACCGCAATGTTTCGCGGACAGCGTCCAGGCCGCTGGCTTCTGGAGTCATCACCCCCTTTCGTGCAACCGCCTTTCTTGGCTCGCAGCTGGCCATCGGTCTGATGATCCTGGCGGCACTGCCGCAACCTTGTCATTACCTTGGCGCCTCCTCGCTGTTCCTAGTCGCTACGTACCCCTACTTCAAACGCATCACATACTACCCTCAATTTGTCCTCGGCGCCACCTTCTCATGGGCTGCGCTTCTTGGGTATCCTGCTCTGGGCGGATGGAACCTACCAGTCATGCTCTCTCTCTGGTCGAGTTCCTTTTGTTGGGTCGTTTTTTACGACACGATCTATGCTCATCAAGACAAGAAGGATGACATCCTCGTAGGCATCAAGTCCACTGCGTTGAAGTGGGGAGAGGAGAGCAAGACCATGATGTCTTGGTTTGCGGTCGGACAAGTGGGCCTGCTAGGACTCGCTGGCATATGTAATGGTCAAGGACCTATCTTCTTTCTCGTAAGCGTCCTGGGTGGTGCGGCACATCTCAGATACATAACGCAAAAAGTGAATCTAGATGACGCCGCTAATTGCTGGATGTGGTTCAAGCGGAGTGTTTGGACCGGAGGCATCATTTGGGCTGGGATTGTTGGCGATTACATATATGCACTGGTCTAGAATGAACCAATTAAAGCGGCAAATTTCAGCAGATGGTTCAGTCCATATGTACATCATTTGATCCGTGACTTATCATAATATCCCACATGTTTTCAAGGTTTCGTGTAATTGATCCACCGTAACTCCTTTCCCTTGCGACCTTTAAGCAGCACCGTCAAATTCTGCCTAACCCTCCGAGTCCTCTGCGGATTGGCAAGCTCTGCATTAGCTATAGCCTCTTCTCGGTTGCCCTGCAATGCATTTGTTGGAGGTAGTTTGAGGGAAGCACTGCCAGGACTTATAACGGCACCCGATGAATCCAATTGTGCACTGGTGACCTCACTTAGAGAGACTCCAGAGCTATGCAAACAACTGAAATGGGTTTTAAAGAGAGTCGATGAAGTCCATGCTGCGTAAGGGCACCCAGCTAATAAACATCTGAACGGTCTCGGGTCCAGAAGTCGATGCATTGTAGCCATGTGGTCCGCACATTCATTGCCCGATCTAAGGATAAGAGAGCAGTATAGACATTGTCGGCAGATTGGATGCCAAGAGAAGACGCCATGTACGTTTTCAACATGTTTAGCGATATGACCATATGAAAGTTTTTGGCGGTTTGCGACGTTCAGCATCACTCTGCAACCTTCAAACGGACATTTGGCCTCCTGGCGGTCGCCAATATGGTTTAATGCGTCGTGTTTTACCCTCTGATAGAAGTCTGGAAAGAAGAGAGAGCACTTAAAACAGGTCCACGGATCTGAAACAGGAAATAAAATCTTAGACGTTTGGTTGCCCGTATCAACTTGACCGCCAGCCTCCAATTTTTTAGATGTCTGCGAAGCACTTTTGAAGTGCGTACTCTTTCTTAAGTTTCGCTTCAAGAACACCCTTGTAAAACCGGTTTCAGCGCCTGCTTTGAAGCTATGTTGAGTGCTTTCCTGCACTCTGTCGCTATCTTCTGAAGGCATTGTCGACGAGCCTTCTGATTCCTCATCACTGTTTTCGAGTTGACTTCTATTCATGCGCGATTTCTTAGGGCCGGTACCCTTTCCTATCGTGTTCCAATCGACAGTCCTCGGGTATGCATCCTTTTGTGGAGATTCTGAAAGCACTGATTTCGGTTCTATAACAATGTGAGGAGGTGCATGCTGTGATGGACGCGGTAAAGGTTCTTGTTCTGGAATTGCAAGACGCCTACTTTCTTCCTCATCTGGAATACTTGAATCTTCACCCGAACCTTGGCTGTTTGAAACGATAGTGCCCTCACGAGAATCCACCGTGCATTCCGTGCGTTCATGTGATCTGCTCTTGACCAACAGTTCTTCATTTGAAACTCCAGATGTGGGTTTCAGACCAATATCCAAAAATTGACGTGGTTTTGATGCGTTGCTTATTGATGCCCCACTGTCATCAGATTGCGAATCGTAAAATGAAGTCATATCCTGCTCGGAAAAAGTGGCCTCATTGCTCACTGCTGGTAAAGGAGACCTGCCTCCTCGCGACGCAGCTTCCTCCTCCTCCATATCAAACGCTTCATTTTCATGCAAAATAGTAGCATCTTGCTCTACTATGTCGGGGCCAAGCATCACTAGATCAGCATTCAGGTCGTGCGACTCATGAATGATATCAAGCATGGGCCCCTCATCAGAGGTCAGATCTTTCTCGAATTCTTCTTTGTGCTCCCTTGCATTTTCTGCAATTACATTTTCAGCTTCATCCAAACCTTCGAATGTCTCCACATTTGCGTGCGAGCCTCCTTCTGCGACTGCACCGCACATATCATCGTCTTGGTAGGTTTCAATGTGAGAAAATTGTTGCTCTGCAAAGTCCAACGCTGATTTGAAAGAATCGTCAGAGGAAGACCCCTCTTCAATATCCGAGCTCTCGGCATCCACTTCAATTCCAGGCTCATTCGGGTTTGAACTCAAATGGACGACCCCAATCGTGTGTCCATTAGGAGGTGGAATGCCTGGTCGTGATTGTTCCTCTGACAATGGATTTGAGACTTCAGACGCGAGTGTTTGATTGCGATATGAATGACTTGAATAATGCTCGTGCGGCGGAGGCATTTGTACTATGTGCTCCGGTGTTTTATTTAGATGTAACTCTTGTTGCTCATCTGTAAACCGACACATTGTCTTTTGTACCTCACTTGCATATAGATCTCTGAAGCGCTGCCTACTAGAAGGAGTCCCTTGACTTATGGACTTCTGCATGGCATCTGATTGGTGATGCACGACGGGCAAAGCTCGAAGCGCCGGAGGATGAACTCCTGGACTTCTGGTGTGCGATTGAAGAAGCGTATGGCCATGTTCCACAAGATCTGCCCGCTCGATTGCTTTGACCGGGGTTTCAGCACTTTGGCGCTCTTCCAAGGGAGACTGGTAAGCCTTCGTGAAAGTCATCTTCCTTGAATCTGCTGCGATGCTCTCCCGCAGAGCTTTGTACGCTTTGATCTTTACGGACGACACCCACGCAGCAAACTCATCCGGCTTCCGATCCGTGCTAGATGCCTCCGTTCTCACTGGCGTAAAAAAGCCCGATATTCTCTGTCGCTTTTTGGCTGGTGTTTCCATACCATACTGCGATGGCGCACTTGGTCTCATCCTCCTCCTTTTGGCGCCTATTTGCCCCCGATTCTATTGGTGGTTCCGATGGTGGGGCCCGTTCCTTGTCAGGGAGGCTGGCTGGCTTGTGATTAGAGGTCGACGCGCTGTAGCTCCACACCATTCGACACGATCCAATCTGCTGTGGCAATTGCAGGAATCGCATATGAGCTGAGGAACTATGGAGTTCATTCGAGGGGTGATTGGAAGGGCTGGTGGACTGCCGCTTACTGTTGGCGAACGCATCGATCATGGGGAGACGATGTGGGCCGTGCATAACGGTCTGAAGGAGGGCAATGAATGTACTGTCTTCATCTTTGACGGATCTAAAACCAAGAGTAAGATGATCCTGGCAAAGAATGCTCTGCGGAAGCTCCGGACTATACGTCACCCAGGGATTTTGAGTTATCTTGATTCTCATGAAACCGAAACGCACGTCTACATTGCAACGGAAAGAATCACGCTTCTCCATCTGGCTCAAACGAATGTTGACATTAACAAATGGGGCCTATACTGCATATCTTCCGCTCTAAAATTTCTCCATAGCGATGCCGCTTCCGTTCATGGGAATGTACGTGTGTCTTCTATTTTCGTTAGTAGATCCGGGGAATGGAAGCTTGGCGGCCTCGAACTGCTCTCAGCAAGGAAAGGCGAAGACGCTGTCCTAGAACGCTCAGGTGGCATGCTCTCCGAGTCGCACAAGTATGCAGCCCCAGAAATTGGGAGCAAAGGGTGGAGTGCTGCATCACCGGCATTGGACTCTTGGCAGCTGGGATGTCTAGTCTACGAGGTGTTTAATGGTTTGTTTTCAAATCCGGCCCAATTGAATCAGCCTAAAGCAGTGCCTAATGATCTGTCCAAAGTCTATCTGCGGCTTGTCCAGCCCAACCCGAAAATGCGAATTTCACCAAGCGCTTTTTTGACTCAGGGACTGAAGTCTTTTTTCCAAACTGATCTCATTCATTGCTCGGAATTTTTAAACAATATTGGCATCAAAAGCACTGCTGAGCGTGAAGCCTTTCTGGATTCAATGGCCAGGTCACTTGGAAAGTTCCCTTTGAATTTTCTGAGTGGAAAAGTACTTCCGGAGCTGTTGAATTCATTCGAATTTGGAAACGGAGGCACAAAGGTGCTGGGTTCTATCCTAAGTATCGGGGAAAAGATATCTCTAGATGAGTTTTCTAAAGCGCTCACCCCGTTGATCACCCGAACCTTCGCGTCGCAGGATAAGCAAATGAGACATACAATTCTAGAGTCATTCCCAAAACTTACCAAACACCTTGAAGCCAAAGCTATATCAACGTCAATTTTTCCAGAGTTTGTCGGCGGGTTTGCAGATCCTCTGCCATTCATCCGTGAAGCAACAGTCAAAAGTGTGCTAGCTCTAATTCCCCATTTAAGCGATCGGCAGAAGAACAACGAACTTCTCAAGGGCCTCTCACGAACTCAATCTGACGATCAGCCAGGTATTAGAACAAACACAACAATTTGTCTGGGAAAGATTGCCGGCCAACTTAGTCCGCAAACAAGAAGTAAAGTTTTGGTGGCCGCGTTTTCGCGAAGCCTCAAGGATCCATTTGTCCACGCACGGAATGCGTCGCTTATGGCTATTGCTGCTACACTTGATGTCTACTCGATGGAAGACTGTGCCATAAGGTTACTTCCCTCAACAAGTCCTTTACTCATTGATAAAGAGAAAGTGATACGCAGCCAAGCGAGCGTTACCACAAACGGGTTATTGAACAGAGTTAAAACATTGACTGCTTCCATGGTAGAACCGGTTACATCTGCGCCGCCTTCATCGAGCAGTACACCGAAAATCGGAACTTCTGGCGAGGGATGGAGCTATTGGGGGATATCATCGCTTAGAGATAAGGTTGAAACAGTCGGTAACGGGGTATTGGAACGGGTAGTGGACAATAGTGAGCGCCCTCACTCGGCGCCGTCGGGAAAGAATGACAGCACCTCAAGCACCTCACGGCCAGTACAGTTGCGCCCGGATACGAATGGTACTCACTCTAATCAGGATTATTTTGCACCAGCTGAGGATGATGCAGAAGACTTTAAGTCCTGGGAGGAGTCGAATGAAGGCTGGGAGAAGGCAACCAACACGGAGCGCACCCATGGTTTGTCTATGAAGGCTACAAAAACCTTGAATAACCCTTTTGCTGAAGATTCTTTGGGAAAATTAGCGGGGAAATCTAGTGTGAAAACCACCAGGATGCAGTCATCGATCGTATTGGAGCCCAAAGAAGAGTCCAATGAAGGAGAAGACGGATGGGATGCATGGGACGCGTAGGAGTTCCGGGTCTGTATGTACAAATTGACTGGGTTCGGATTGCGCTTACTTCCCCGTAGGCAGGCGGACAAGCCTTTCCGGATAACTCGGCGGCTCCGCATCGCCAGCCTCTTCCGGCGTGTGCAACTTCGCCGTAGCAAGATTAATGGCCCGAAATACATTCTGCCAGTTCGCCAACACTTTAGCGACACCATCCGTCCCGTCGGCCAAGGTCTCCAATTTACTCTCCAAGTCCACCATTTGCTCTGCCAGCGTTGCCGAGAGCTCTTTCATTTGCAGCAAATTCTCGAGCTCTTTTTGCTTCTCCTGGATCCGTGTAACAAGTGCTGCATTCCCTCCCGAGCTAGAGCGCGTAGAGGCGCCAGGATTGAGCGTATGCCTGTAGCTGGAACTCGCACGGCCGTTGTACGACATCTGCTCTCGTGCACTCTACGGCTGTCGTTTGCCCTTTGGACGCGTTCAGTGGAAGTTACCGCTTCAAGCAGTTTCGGTCGCGTCGTCAGTGCTTCCGATATTTTTGGATTTAGGCACACGGTAAACAAGCACCCTTTCGCGAGTCAACAAACGTTCGCAATTTGAAGCTCTTTCGTCTTGGTGTGAATGCTGTCTACGTTATAATTACTGCACACTTAAAGTTTGTAGCTCTGTCTTAACTTGTGGCCATGGAGAAAGAAAGCGTGGATGAATTTAAACGACGGCATTTACGGCAAAACAAGGAGATTGTGCGGGTCAACTCGATGCAGTCTTTTCGTATTCGAGAGCTTGAGCAGGAGAATCGAAGGCTTTGCAACGAGGTCCTTGAATTGAGGGAGAAAAACGCTTATCTCGAATTTCATGAAAGCGGCATGAATCATGCACGAGAGTATATGGACTCGGTGGATAACACGAAACGCGCCTTAGAAGTTAAAGTGCGCGAGATTCGGGAGATGTTACGGGGACTTGGCCGCCAGAATGAAGACACGTCGCGTGCATTGACTTTGGAGAGACGGTCCAGGAGATCTAGCGTCCTACCGCAGTCAAACTTTCCGCAACCAAATATAGCCGCCCAAGATGGATCCGAAGAGGAGAAACGAGACATGGCCAGGGAGCAAAGACGGAGATATAACTTTGACTCTCCCAAGCAGCAGTATTCTCCCCCGGTACCCGGCCTCTCGCTACCAAGTCCGCAAACACAGTTTTTATCCTCAAATGTTATTGTAGAGGAGGAGGAGAATAGCAAGGTTGGGTGGAGGACACAGCAAAGAAAGCCAAAGAGCGGCGACAGTGCACTTCGAGTGAATGTGTTTCAGGGTTCACCATCCAGTAATACACCCGATGAAGAATTGGAGGAGAATCCTTTAGAAATGGACTCTCAGCCCACGACAAGCATCACCGCACCCAAATTAGAAGCTGTGCGTAAAGTGTTGGAACAAAAGTCAGTGAATACCTCCCTCCTTTCGAACGACGTTTCACAGGATGGGCAGACGAGCGAGTCAAAAAGAACATCACGGCGTGGAAAGCAAGTGAATTATGCCCTTCCCTCCTTGCGAACGAAGATGCGTCGTGATGGGGAGAAGGTTTCGGCGGTCGAGGGCGAAAATTGTCGAGCAGGGAGCGAGAGCAAAACACCGCAATTTAAAGTAGAAGACGGACCAACAATACCCTCTCCGGTAGCAGTCGCAGCCGGCTTCAAACTGTCCTCACAGCAGGAGCGCCTTCGGCGTGCGAGCTCGTTGCATCGCCCGATAAAGATCGAGGATGAGGAGCTCGAGGCCGAATGTCACCTGCAACCCCTTCCACCAACCCGAAAGTCTCGACGAGCTAGCGTCCGACCAGAGAATTTGCATGATGAGGAAGCGTCGAAACCGAATAGACGACGTAGCATGGGGGTCTGAGTATGTACATGTCTGATGAAGGAATCCTTTTCTGCCCTCGACCCCTTTCATACTGGCTGTAAAGCCTTCGTCGTACACAGACCTTCCTCGTGTTGCAGCCTCGTAGACTGCGACGGTATGGAAATATAGTCTAATCCAATTTTCCCTGTTGCATCGGTTGGGGCGGATGCAGATTGGGCCTCGGCTGCCCCCCGCCGGCTCCAAAGCTACCCCGCTGTTGCGAAAGTCGCATTTGGCCAGACATGTCAGAGGGATACCTCATCATGTTTGCTACAATGTTAGTGTCCTTTCCAAAGTGACCATACCATTTTGGTGTGCAAAGTTTTGAGCCATGTATTGTTGATTCGGAGAGCCTCCAGGAGGCTGCATCATCATGGGTGTCCCCTGACCAGGCGAATAGCCTGGTTGTGTTTGCATAGGATACATCTGCCCTTGTGGTGCATTCATCCCTGGAGAACCCATTGGAAGTGGCATGAATCCCGATCCTGCGAGATACGGCATTTGCATTTGTTGTCCTACTAATGAATTCGAAGGAACAAAACCTTGGGCGTATGGTTGACGATACGCGTTCATAGCCATTGGTGCTCCTGGCATACCATACATGAATTGCGGCTGCGCATACATCGGGTTAAAGGGTGCCGCATTCGGCATTTGCGGGGACTGTACTAAGACGGGATTAACGTTTTGGCGCAGTTGACTATCCATAGACGATTCGGATGGGAGACTTTGTGGGGATGAGATATCAACCTTTGGAGTGCCTGCTAGCATGGCATAGGATTTGTCGGCATTATCGTCTCCCGCAGGCCAAGTCGGTGCAAAGGTATAAGGTTTCTCCAGCTCAGTTTCTTTGATAGATGGGTTTTCTCGCTTGGCTCTTTGAAATGGATTGAACGAGTCTGATATTTTCGGCCGATCACCTTTTGGCTTTCGATTGCCAAAGAAAACGGATGGAGAAGATGGCCGGGAAAGCTGCAGAGGAGATTGACTTGATGGCAGGGTTGCTCCAGAAACTCGAGGAGAGTGCACGGAACTAAAATTGGTTGCTCCGGGATTTGGTTTGAACTCCATAGCTTTGACATTAAATCGCAAGGACGCCTTTGAAGAAGCGGGTTCGGGTGAAATTGGTGTCGGTGATGGCAACTGGGAGGACGAGCCATTCCCCTCACGTACGTTAGCCAGTCGTTGCGCAAGTGTAGGCTGCGCATTCTCCCCGGAATACGCATCTTTTGCTGTCATTTGAGACGGTCCAGCACTTGATAAAGCACCCTTTTGACCCATATCATCTACCTTATTCTTGTCTCTGGCCAGAATTGGAACAAGGTCTTCAGGAACAGGTGTGTGTAGCTTAAAGCTCTGGCTAAACTTCATGAGTTCTTGTAAACGACCATCTTTTTCCTTCTTCAAGTGAGCCTGTTTCTTTTGCTGCAGTCTTTCGCGCTCTCCCGATACAAATTGCTTAAATGAACCTATAAATTCTTTCTCGATTTCTTGTGCTCCTTTTATACGCGAGAGGTTGGCTTTATCCTTTTCTTCACCTTTCCGAAGAGCTTCGGGGTTGGATAGCTGTGAAGAAATTATCGCCGGATCAAACGGAGCCCCCGAGACAGTACTGACTCCACTTGGAGCCCGCAGTGCTGGTGCGAGGTACCTATTGCCTTCTCGACGACCACCAGAAGGAGTTGTGCGCTGAACACCACTGTACTTTTCTTCCTCATTCAATCCCGAATCATCCACAATCCCTCTCTCCTCTCGCATATGTGCATTGCCAGAAGTATTCGCCTCAATTTCTCTAGCTAGTCTAGCAGCAGCTTCTTCTCGTTCCTTGAATTCTGAATGTGACCTATCAAGCTTCGTAGTATACAGCTCCTCTTTAAATTCACTTTTGATACCAAACATGCGCTCGTTGGCTTCAAACTGATCCCACTTGTTTCCCTGCTTGGACCTGTCATCTTCGAGGCCCAACAATGCCCCCGCTGGATCTTCGTCCGCGCTCGGTTGCCAGCGTTCAAGAACACGTTCGCGTGGCCCACTCGAAGCAGATATCTGTGAGTCGGTTTTGAAGTCCGTCTTGTCCATCGAACCTAGGTTGACGCGCTTCGCGAATATTTCCACCACATCTTTGGGCTCGAATATTATTGAACCTTCTGTTGAGCTTCCACTTTTCGAGTCATCTTCGCCAGGAGCAGGTCTGACGAGCTTGCAGTCTGAAAGAACTACACCAATGTCACCTTCTGTAGACGAAGTGACAAAATTGCCTTCAAACTTTGCGCCATTCTTCAAGGTCAGCTCGACACGTTTACCCACCAGGTGAATTAAGAGATACAAGAGACGATCGTGCATGTGAAGCGAGCCAGTGTCTGACTCTCCTTTTAAGTCCATGGTTTCTGAGGTTCCCGCGACATCAGAACCTTCACGCGAGGAGGCATTGCTTTGACTCTTCTTCCGCTGTCCTTTGGTGTAGTTGGGCCGCTGGCCGGCTGCATCATTGGCTGCGCCTCCATTATTGGAATTCATTTTGCCACGTCCAGAACCCTTATTCGAAGCACTTTTCGAAGTAGAAGGGGAGTCATTGGTGTTCCTAGCAGCGACTGAAGTCATTCGATAATGCAAAGGAGTAGAAAAAGCGGTGTTCAGTGCGCAACTGAAGTGTTTGACTCGCGGTCCCTAAATCTGCCAAGGTGATTAGAAGCAGATCTTCCGCGGTCCACGTCTCCTGCGAAAAGTGGATGTGGACGAGGTCAAGTTGCAAACAGCGTCTTCCTCTGAAGCTGCGGCTCTCAAATCCTCTTGACGAAACCCAACCTCGAGTGTTTGATGAGACTTGGTGGTTCAAATTTCAGTGCTGGTTTCAATTTCTACAGCAACCCCACGGACGAGCAGTCGAGAATGACACCAGCGAGCGTCCCTTCACGATCTCCGGTCACGCGCAATTAGTTAGGAAGAAGGTGAGCGGGGAGAAGGTGCTGGAGATTGTGGCGGAGAAGAGGTCGTAGGCTGCAGCGCCAAGATGCGAAATGCGTCGCCCATGGCCAATGAGCTCACATCGCCAACAAAAGCTGGAATCTCACAGGCTCCTTCAAATGCGAGCACACAGTCACAGTCTCGGAGTGTGTCTGCTAAGAGGGCGCAGAGCATGAGTACAATTGACGCTTCCGTCACCAAGCTCCTAGTTGCGACAAAAAGGCTACTGGAGAGCTTGACCGCGTGGAGCCGCAGACGAGCGACTGAGAAGGATGTGAGCGATATATACGTCACTCTGGGAAACGAGCTTAACATCGCGTGCCGTGCATTCAGCCACATTAATATGAGTGTGCAAGACCTGGGTAACGTCCCTGGGGAGCTGAGGACAATTCTGGAGAGGACGCTGTCACAGGAAGCTTGCCAAGCTACTCTCGACCGGTACCTGCCCGAAATACGGCATATTATTCTCAACCTGCTACAGGGATTAAGACGCAAGCAGTCGCAGATCCAACGCCCTATCCCCACTATACCTCCTTCCAGCTCTACTGAATCCCACGACGAGGTCGAGCAGGACGGAAAGCGTCAATTCTCTGATGGAAGTGAATCTCAGAGCCCCACCACCCGCCCCCACACAGCGCCGTCTCTATCTCCGCGAAACCCGTCGTCTCCTCAATCTGCACCACTCCCCAAATCTTCTTTCGTCTCACGTAATGATCCACTGGTCGCCCTCCAGCAAGGGGAAGCTCTAGAGAGGAGAGCTTCGCGGCGTTATAGTGCATATCAGACGTCGAGAATGACATCACTTCCTTCTTCGCCAACTTACGTCGCACGGGAACGACTTCATGGAGATGGAGTAAGGGCAGCCACCCATCCGAATACCAAAATAGGGAGTCCTCTGCGCAATGGAGAATTCAACCCCTTTGGAAACAAAAGTCGTATTCTTGATGATCAAATCGAGGTCGCTCACACACCAGAGCTATCCAATGGCTCTATCCATGAGGATTGTTCCAAGTCATTCACTCTATTCCTACAACTTGGGAGATTGATAAAAAAGGTCCCATATGAGGGATCCGTCACTATCCCCAGCTTAAGGCTGTTATTCATCGACGTTTTCTCCTACTCGCCTGGAAGTGAAGACTTCCCGGAAATTTTCCTACAAGACCCAACATCTGGTGTCCACTATCAATTGGATGATATGGCGGATGTAAAGAGTCATTCCGTGCTCTCACTGAATATCGAGCCGATAGACCAGGTCAAAGGACAGATCGACAGCGGATTGGCGACAATTTTGGACAACGTGCAACTTCTGTCGACTACTTGCAAAGAGCAAGGTGACACTATTCAAAGTCTTTTGGAAATGCAGCAAACCTTATGCAAGAAAATCACTGAGTCAGAGAGCACACGATCCGCCCCAGTTGAGCGTATGGCTGCCCCGGTTGAGCGCGTGGTGCCTCCACTCCAAAGCCAGTTTGGTTTAGCAGACGAAGTGAGTTCACTGAAGGGTACTCTTGCGGGCTTGAGGCGATTGCAAAAGGACTCGCGAGCTGAAATGGAAGAATCCGTCGCCAAAATGCAAGCACATTTCTCCGAAATTCAAATGAAAGGGCCTATCGGGTCTCGGCGGGAGAAGGTAGAGAAGGAAAAGAATAAGCTTGAAGCGGAGAGCAAGGAGCTTATTGCGAATGTAGAGTCCTTACAAGATACTGTGGAGGCATTGAGGAAAGATGTGGCACAGAGAGGCATCCGACCCCGCAATCAAAGTCTTGAGAGTGCGCGAAAACGAATCGCCACTGCTCGGCACGAACTACAAACCATGGCTGCGTACATGTCTACCATCAAGCCGGAATGGAAGGTGACATGGGAAAAGGAGCTGAACAATGTCTGCGAGGAACAAGCATTCTTTAATTTGCAGGAGGAATTTGCCAAAGACCTCTTGCATGACTTGGAAAACGCAAACGCAACTTTTATGCTTGTGGAGCAATGTTCCGAGCAGCAGCTGCGCGGTGTAAAGTCGGCGGGACTTCGTGGCGTGGCACCACTTGAGCAAGAATCTGGCAAGGATGCTGTGCTATCCGAAGTGCGAGCCCTCCAACCCGACCACAATAGTCGTTTGGAGGCCATTCGGCGAGTGGAGAAAGCACGCGCCGAGGGACTTGAAGAGCGCAGCAAGGATGCTTTTGAAGAGGAGTTGGGGAATTTTGTGCAGGAGGGTCGTTTGAAGAACAGTGGGGGCGTTGAGGAAGCTGAACGGCAGCGCAGCATGAAGGATGAGCTGATACGCAAAGATTCTCTGGGCCTCCCGAAGGAGGACGGCAATGAACATACGGATGGGCAAGCATTTACAGAGGCATGATAGAGATTGGTAGGTTATAGTTTGGAAATCTGCCACTCTCCTCCTGCCCTTTTGACGCCCGCTATACATATCGTCCCCTCGACTGTTCCGGCGAGCATGCCTTCATGGTTTCTTTTTACTAATCCTACAGGAAGCACTTTATGCGCCAACGTGACTTCCTTGATTTGCATTCGTTGCGCAGGCTCAATGGACCAAGTCCAGAGGGACGGAAAGGCGCGGGCCTTTCGCAAGATCTCTCGTGCCGTATGTTTGGCAAAGTCAACTTGCATGTCCGCTTTGGTGACCTTTTGCGCGTAGGATGCTTTGTACGGCGGATGCACGGACCCACGCAGTCCATCCTCAAGGCACTCCACCAGCAACTCGGCACCGCGTTGCGCCAGCCTATCATGCAACGAAGCCATGTCCTCATTCTCCTCGATCGCCACTTCTCTCTGCGCGAGGATCCGACCATGATCAAACTGCTCCGTGTCGAGAGTCTGCACGCTGACGCCTGTTTTGGAATCGCCGTGGAGCAGAGCGCGGTGGATGGGTGCCGGCCCGCGATACCGCGGAAGCAGCGACGGGTGGAGATTGATTCCACCATGCTCGAGTCCATGGATGACATGCGGAGATATGAATTGCCCAAAGGATACCGCAATGGCAAGGTTAGCTTGCAAGGTGGGTAGGGCTGGGAGATTCTGCATCGTGAATGCGGGCAAGCCTAGTTCGCTAGCCACATGTGTGATGTACGCTGATGGTCAGCAAGCTCTAGGTAGTGTCAAACATGGGAGGAGGCGCTTCTGCCCACGTCCTTGCGGCCGCGGGGGCTTTGAGACTACGTTGATGGAGGACACGAGCGGACATGCATGTAGTGCGCGCAGGGAGCACGCTGAAAATGCATCTGTGCCAAAGAAGAGGACACGATACATTCATTCATATCATTCGTATTGATCCTCCCTCGCCACCGTCGCCAGATCCTGAACCATCTGATCATCAAACAACAGCATGACACGCAAAGACTCGATGCACTTTGAAGGTGGGGCCCTCAAGAGAATCTAACGCAGACGCCTATCGCGAGTGGCAAGCTGGATTGAACCAGGCGTGCGCGCGTCAGGAGGATCTCATCCAAGAGCTGCTGGGCGAGGTCCGCGCGCACAAGCAGACGCTCACTCAAGATCGTTGGACAGCGAGTATGGCGCAGAGGGTGCAGCCGCTGCTGAACCTTCTGGACCAGGAGTACGCGCACCTCAAGCAGGACTACCACACGCTCACTGCTTTGCTGGACGAGCGACGCAAGATAACGAATGAAATGAACGAGGCCATGGAGGCGTACGCGCTGACCCTACACGACGCAGAAGCACTCGCCCGTCTCCACGATCTCGTGCACGACACCCATCGTAAGCTAGCGGCCTGCGACAAGCCCTCGCTGCCCTACGACAAGGTCGAGACGCTCTTTTCATAGCCCATGTCATGGCCATCTCGTGCTGTTCGCCCTCATCCAATTCGCCCCATGTGACATCATCTAGCGTCTTCGTCTAATTATTTCCCTCGCAGCCCTGACATATCAGCTTTCCCCCCCTCCACCCAACCACCACTTCCCCTTCACCACACTCATCCCACGCATCCACACACAATGTCTTTGGAATACCTCCCATCCATCAAACCAAGCGCCCTCGCTATCGGCGCCCTCTACACGCACGCGTCCAGCTTCGTCGTGTACGGCCCCCTGTTTGGCCAGATCTGGCACAAGGCCATGCAGCAGGACAAGAGCTCGGAGTATCGGGAACGCGAGGCCGGCGTCGCCGCAACAACCTACGTGTCATCCGTCGCCGCTGCCGTCGTGCAGTCTTACGCTGTGGGTGCTTTGATTACAGTGACCGGCACGCTGTCGTACAAGGGCGCAGCGTACCTTGGCGGCCTCCTCTTCTGCGTCAACGCGGCGCCGTCGGCGGTGCATAGCGTGTTTGTGGAGAAACGTCCGCTGGAGTATGTGCTTGTGAAGGCTGCGGCGAATATCTTGGAGACGGTCGGCTTGTCGATGGTGCTTGTATGGTGGGGTCCAAGGACCTCGCCCTTCTAGGCGTGGAACATCTCCTCTCTACTAAATTTGTCTACCATAAAACCACCGTCTATAGGGTTTTCCAGTTGAGTGTAATCTTTTGTTGCTCCTTTACTTTGCTATAGTACATCTCTAGGAGTCCAATAGGAGTCCACTGTCGTGCTATGTTACAGTGCATGCGCGTCTCTTCGTTCTCTCCTTGCTTCCCACTCCTCCACCAGCATCTTCCTCCGCCACATGGTATTCCAGCCTGTCTTTTCCTCGATTTCCTGCATGATGGCCAGACATCCCTGCTGTTCGTCTTCGCGCCGCAGAATCTGCCCCGCAAGATAAATCATCTGCGGAGCATTGATCCATGCAATGATGTTTTTGTTGTGAATGGCGATGCTAATCACCCGGCGCGCATGCTCGTACTGTAGACCCTCAGATTCAGGGGTCAGGCGCAGGCCAAGGAGCAAGACGTACGCAGCAGAAAACATCTGCATGGCCGAGATGATGGCTGGGTTGGAGGTGAAGTAGATGCCAGGGAAGGGAGTCGTATGGATGAAAGCCCATGGATGGAATTGCGGCGGCATATTGGCATTCCAAAAGTCCAAACGCTGGCGCAACGAGATCCAAAGGTCCTCGCCAATGTGTGCCCCTCGGGCCAGACAGTCTGAGCGCGCATTGACCGTGTCTGCAAACGTCACCAATAGCCAGTTCCCCCAGTCCTCGTCAGAGGCCGGTTTAGTGGTGGTGCCTGGCTCCGAGAACTGCCATTTGCTGGGCGGAATGCGGGTGAAATCTTGGTGCATGTACGCTGCGTGTGTATCCATGCGTGCATGCGTGATGAATGCAGCGCACGCGAGATCGTCGGTTGAGGCGGCAGAGATGCGATTCAGCGTAATGAAGTCGGATGCGCCGTTGAGATGGGCACGGAAGTTCAGATTGGTGGCAGACATCATTTCATACTCGGCAAGAATGATGAGCGAAATCGTGATCTTGCCAACATCCTCATTTGACTCAAGCGCGGTACGAAGGAGGCGGATGGCGTCGTTGTAGTACTGCACCGCGATATTGGGTTCAAAGCCTTCGAGACGCGATAGATGCTTCGCCGAAACAGCCATGCAAGCCAATTTCAACGGCGGACAATCCAATGCGGCGTGTATACAGCGCATAGTAAACCGCCGTTTCTCATCAAATACATCATTCCATGGTCCGCTGTCAATAGCGAAGCGATGCAGCAGGTACTGTGTCTGAGGATCGATAATTGCGCCGGACGCTGCGCGCGGGAGGGTCGGATATTGCACAGACTCGAGCTGCTTGGATTGCACTGGGTCTATAGGTATTTGTGGGGAAGTAGAGAGGTCGGGAGTCAGAAGTGGCATCGAGTTTGATGTGATCAAGGAAGGTAGCGACGGCAGTGTTCGCGTAGGAAATAAAGGTGACATGCTGTTTGCCGGCTGCTGCAAAGCTGCATCTGCGCGATCGGCGTACCCGTCATTCGGCATATTGCCGTGATATTCGCCGTATCGAAAAGTTTGCCAAGGTGATCTCTCTAGTAGATCTCGACATGCGGTCGGTGTCCTTCCGTATGCATTGAAGTCGTCTATCTGGAAGCTCGGCGGAGGGAGGTTGGGCGTGGAAGACGACCGTAGTCGCTCAGTGTGCAATGGTGGCGTATCATAGGAATACTCCCGTGATACCATATCATACGGCCCATTCTCACCGCTCTGCACGACCTCACTAATGAACGCGCGCTTCGCTTCAGCCGGAGACCATGCGGACCGTTTGATGACCAGACCTGGGTCCTCACGCTTGATGCATACGCGACCGGTGCGGATGCAGTTCAAGCAATGTCCTCCTCTCTCTACCCCATCCAGCTTCTCCACAAATGCAGCATCGCACTTGATATGACGGTCCCTGCATGTGATGCATCCGTTGCTCGCACGTGTGTACTTGACCTTCTTCCTCGGCGGCGGTCGGGTGGCTGAGGGTGGTGCTGCTCTCCCCACAGCGGCAGGGACCAAGGCGTTTCCCTGGCTCGCTCCCGCCATTCCCTCGCGAAGGATGGGGCCGCCCTTCTCGCTCGCTTTGCTGGGAGCCGGCCGGGAGCGGGCGGGGGCGGGCTGGAACGAGGGTTAATTTCCCTCGTCAAATGCCCGCCATCCATGCGCACATTAACCCCCGCCGACTCGACTCGTCAAAATGGTCCACGAATGGTCCACGAACGAACGATGCCAAATGCGGCGGGACGGGCACGGCGGCCGTCAATGAATCTGCGACGGCGGGGTTGGGGGAGGACAAGGGATCCTAAAGGGATCAACGTTCTATGAACCTGGGACCGGATTCCCCTCCCAGAGCGGTATGCCTTGCCGCGTGACGGAGCAGGTGGGTTGATGAAATTAACTCGCTCAACGCCACATACATAAATCAAGTCTAAGAATCGCTATCGTACATGCCATAAACATGCTAGATGTCGTCTGCAATCTGCATTTGCACCATTTCCCCGGGTTTGAAGGCAGGCATGCCAATGTATGGGCACCCTTCACATCGGAATGCATCTCCCAAAGCACAGTTGCCACAGCTGCTGGCCTTCCCAGCTACCGTAAAATCGACCTCCGCCAGATCCTCGCTGTCAAAGAGGACGGGGGGCGGGGGCGCGTATGGCTCCGAGGCCAGTTTCTCCGCTAGCCCACACGTGCAATTAGCGCATGCCTTTCTCCTCTTTCCCGGCTTTGGCCGACACTCTGGCGGTTGCATGATGGTGCCCCCCAGGCTCTCATCTCCAAGCAGTGTGTTTTCGTCGATCAGGTCGTCGTCTGAATTCACCCCGACGGGATCAGGAGGCGGCAGCTTCGACGTCCCGTTGCTCTGCTTCTTCTCCTTCCAAGGCCGTTTGATAGAAATGGTGGTGGCCGCCTCGTAGTCGGGCTTACGTAGACGCAGAGGTCCCTCCCCCTCCACCAGGAAGCCAGACAGCACTGCGTCTGTCTTGGAGCTCCGATGCACTCCAACCACTTCGCCGCCCGCCACCAGCGCGGCAAGGATCTTGGCGAGTATGGCGGGGGAGAGCGCGATGTCGATGGTGGCGGAGGAGTCGGTGGTGGAGCTGGGCGCAATCACAATGGACCCATACTTGCCTGCCTCCAGCCGCACCATATCCTGGGCCAGCCGATCGAGCATCTGCAGCTCTGCCTGGGCCCCATACCTGCGCTCTGCTTCCTGCCTGTGCCGCTTGAGCAGCGCCTCGTCCGCAGCGACCGCAGGGGGTGTGAGGAGCAGGAGAGACATTTAGCGCACAAGCGCCAACGAAAATTACGTAAATCAAGTCACCGCCACATCTACCATTTTTTTGTAGCTCCCTATCTCTCCAGCAAAGCCCGCTCGACCAGCCCTAGTTTCCTGGACTCGTCCATGTACTTTGCCTTGTCTCTCGTCCCCCCGGAAATCGAACTCAGGTCACACGCCAACCCCAGTGACACACCATATCCCCATCCCTTGTGAAGCAGCTCAGCCCGCCCCGAAAGTCAAGCATTAAACCCCCGCGCCATGACCCGAACACACCGCACCAACTCGAATGGTCAGGCGGTCAACGGCGGCGGGCACGTCGGCCCCAGCCACGGCCAGGTCGATTCGCTTCCCCGCAGTTTCGGGAAGCACGAGGACATTCAGGAGGGGAAGAGCAAGAAGGATGGGGCTGGGAAAGGCAATTGGGGACGGGAGGGTGACGAGGCCCAGGATTTGCAGGATTATGTCACGGTCCATCCCCGTCGCAGGAGCAACTCCAATGGGGGCAATGGAGACGTCTTTTTGGAGAAGACCAAGTTTGAGACCACCGAGCCGGTCTTTGAGGAGGACTTGGGGGACACGTAAATGCTGCTCCTGCATATGTTTCATAAAGTAATCCATGTTTGCTCCGCCTCTCATCCTCTCTACCCAAGAATACGCAGCACAAAATTGACAATGACCGCTGCGAGGAGAAAGAGGGAGAGCATGGTCGGCCCAAACCTGTCGTCGTACGGGCCAGTCCTACGCTTGCGAATTGCGGCTGCTCGCCAGTGGTAGGTGAAGAGGGCGTAGATCATAGTCGACATGGCTTCCGTTAGACTCCTGTATGAAGACCACCTCACCCACGAGCGTAAAGATACCCGCTGATATCCTGCCTATCTCGTCGCCAAAGTTGAGCAGACCGACGGCCAGCCCGCCCAAGATGACTGTAAAGTTCAACCACGACAGAAACGTCCGCTCGTTGGCAAAGAACACCTGCATCAGCACGCATATATGAGGGAAGACACACCTTGGGCTCTACCCTTGTCGGGAGAGCAATGCGCTTGCCAGGAGCTGTCTGCAGCAGAGGCGCTGAAGACATTTTTGGTGCGCTGGTTGTCTCGGCAAATTATCGACTCCAGATCAGTGCTGCGTGCTGATTGGCTACCCCAAAGAGAAGAAAGTACGAACTACAAGAATACAAGTCTATATTCAAGACTCGCGAGGCCGCTAACTGAGTGCGATTTCCGAGTAAGTACAGCGTGGAATAGACATCATGAAGCTCTACTCTGCAGATGGCTCACACTGTTGCTACATTTCTTCAAGCCAGGTGAGGAGTCCTCCGATGTGAATAGACCTCTAAAAGCTGCGAGGGTAGTCTTATGACAAGTAACGTTGTATTGGTTAGGCCACACCCTGATTGAAATTCGCAGGTGCAAGCGGTCACAAATTAGCACCCAATCAGGCAATGAACGTGCTAGATCTTTCATACATTGAAAACGCATAACGCGTCCGTCGTCAGTTAAGCCGGCCACCGATCCGAATCCATTGTGATGAATACCAAAATGCACCCGTGACACGCCAAGATTCAAACAATGTCATGGAATGGCAGCCCCATTCGCAAGGGGATGAGAAGAGTAGCCTGCCATCTACCGGTTGAGTCCGGAAAATTGCTCTTCAGGAGGCACGAAGGCCTTGTGGTCTTTTGGGTTGGCAGCGGCTTCATAGATGATGTTGAGGTGGCGCAGGTCACCATGAAGGGATTGCACCTCTCCCTTGAACCCAAGATAGTAGATCCGTGTCGGGAAACTGCCTCGTCCATGATTGTCCTTCACAAAGACAGAGATACTGTGAGTATTTGACCATTTGGTCCTCTTGAGCGGATACTCGACATGTTGCCTGCTCTGCACCGTTTGTAACTCCTCGTCTGCCCTGATCTCCTCTGCTGCGTCAAAGTCGAGCTCCTGACCGCCCTCAGCCTGATTGAGGAAGAGCTTGATCACGCTAGGCGCGGATGCGGTGTCGGAGGAGCGAAGGAGCAGGGAGTGTAGTTTCACACTGCCAGTAAATGGCACATGGAGCAGCACCTGCTGGTCCGCATCACTCTCGAGAAAGGCGGACGCGTCGTCTCGTTCGTGCCACGGTTTGATGATGGACCTGCCAGCATCCTGCACAGATTCATTCAGACAACGCACGCGCTCACGATCGATATGCTCCCACAGCGTCTGCGTGTTGGCATCGCCTTGAACCTCATGGGAATGGTCATGGCCGTCGTGATGGTGATGGTGGCTGTCGTGGTCGTGTGGCTGGGGCATCTTCCGCAACCCCAGGAATGAGTGTGGTATTTGGTGCCTGAACCATTGGGGCTCGTGGACGAAACGGGCCAAGCACCAAATGACTACTACGGCATTGGCACAGGCTTAGGGCTAAAGAGAGGGGGATTGACTGCTGGCTGTGGATGGAGCACGTATCGGGTAGGGATCGTTGGTTCCTTCCGAATAGGACTGAAGGATGCAAGGGGAGCGAACATGAGCCCCTAGGACCCAGGACTGAAGGATGCAAGGGGAGTGAACAGGAGCCCCTAGGACCCACCTGGTGCGGTATATAGAAAGAGCAGCTCCGCCAACCCGCCGGCTGAGGGGGAGTGGGGAAGTACTTCTCGCTTGCCTGCGTGATAGAGGACAGACCAGCCACGAAGATCAGGCGGGGCTCAGTTGACTTGAGCAAAAGTGGCATAAATATCCATGTCATGACCTGCGTGCCGGCAACATTCACGTCGTATGCCTTGTTAAAGCAGTCACGGAGAGACACTCTGCCACCAACAAATTCGATGTCAAAGGTGGCCCCTAAGATATGTCAGCTTAATTTGCACAAGTATGCAAACCAGCATTGTTGATGAGAGTGTCAACGTGTCCAGGACTCGACTTGACTTGCTCGAAAGTCTTATCAATCGATTCGTCACTGTTGAGATCGACTGGGAGCGCTTCCATGCTACTTTGCGACTCTGGACATTCCTTGTGGAGACTATCCATGGCAGACTTGGCCTTGTCCAGAGTGCGACTGCCGACCAGAACATGGTAGGAACTCTTTTCGGACTCCAGAAGTGCCTTGACAATCTCGTAGCCGATGCCACTGTTGGCGCCAGTGACTAGGAT
>JAABUO010001873.1_pt1 | contig 26450 bp, 11 predicted proteins | sample 5559291 | NCBI WGS metagenome assembly JAABUO01 (sample SAMN10711878, study PRJNA513372) | rock metagenome | isolation source: Antarctica rocks | place: Antarctica: Victoria Land, Finger Mt sud
CACCACCGTGTCGTGCCCGAACACCTGCACCGGCACGACCTGCCGCGTGACGCCACCCGCCCCCGCGTCGACGTGCAGGTAGAGCCGCGCCGCCATCGGGACGCCGAACGGGTTGCGCAGCACGATGTCCTCGTGCCGCCGCGCCGAGGCGGCGAAGAAGCGTAGCCGGAACGCCCCGCGCGGCGCCGCGCCGACGAGGGTCGCGCCCTTGGCGGTGAACGCGTCGGCCGTGACGACCGGGTGTTGCCCCGGCGCGTAGAGCAGCGTCGTCCGCGCGAGACCGCCGCGCGTGGCGACACGGATCGCTTGTAGCGCGCCGGCCGAGGCCGTGAGCTGGATGCCCGTCCCGTCGTCGACCGGCGTGCCCGAGGTGTCGACGACGCGGGCGACGACCGGGACGGCCAGCAGGCGGCCTCGCTTGCTGGCTCGCCCGGCGCTCACATAGACGCGGCTGGCCATACCGACCCGCACCACCAGCACGGCCGTGGCGATCCGAGCGCGGCCCGTGCCATCCTGCCGCACGGTCACGCGCATGCGGTACGCGCCCGGGCGAGCCGTGGCGAACGTCTGCACCTGCAGCACGGGCGCGATGAGGCCGTCCGGCTGCGCGAACAGATTGAGCGCGTCGACGGAAGGCTGGACAGTGACGCCCGCCGGCGCGCCGCTTATGGCAATGCGTACGATGTCGGACGCTCCGCCCGTCGCCCTGCCAAGCGGGCGCACGCGTAGGGGGATCGACGCATAGCCGCCCGCGTTCATGCTGATACGCCCGGCGTCCGCACGGTAGTCGGCGCCCCGACGATTCGCCACCGGCGCCGCCAGGCGTACGAGGACGGCGCGGCTCTGATGGCCGAAGACATCGTAAGCGGAGACCGTGGCGGAATAGCGCACGTCGGTCAGGGTTTCAGCCAGGTCGTAGCTCTCGCGGTTGCCGAGGGTGTAGGTGTAGTAGTGGCCACCGGGCATATTGCTGGTGCGCCAGCGCAGCGCGTAGCCGGCAACGTTGCCTGAGTAGGCGGGCGGCGCCCATACGATGCGCAGCTGGCGGCCGCCCTGCGTGGCCATGACGGCGCGCGGGTCGCCGGGCAGCGCCGGCTGCGCCACGCGCACCGTCCCCGCCGCGTAGGCGTTGACCGCCGGCCCGGCTCCGTTGTCGAGGGAGGCGTAGACGTCGTACGTGCCGGCCGGCAGGGTGCTGGTGTCCCAGCGGTAGCTCCAGCGGCCGCCGCGCACGGGTACGCCGGAGGCGATGAGTTGGCCAGCGTAGTTGGGCACCGTCTTGCCCCCGGCGATGGCGGTGCGGGTGTTGGTGTAGTAGAGCGAGACGGTGTTGACGCCCGGATCGAGGCCGCGGCCGCCGAGCGTGCCGGCGAGCGTCGCCATGTGGTTGGCCACGAGGGTGCGGCGCGCCGCGGGGGCGGTTACGCGCAGGACGGGGCGGGGTTTGTTGCCATCCATGGTGAAGAAAACGCCCTCGCCGCCATGCAGATTGCCGATCGTGACGCGCCAGGTCCCCGCCAGCGGCCTCCGCTGGAAGGTGTAGATGATCTGTTCGTGCCCGTCCCGGGCGCTGTCCGCTGTCGTCCTGAAAAACGGGTTGGCGCGCGACGACGGGCGCATCGAGGTGTAGACCGTGCCGTCGGGCGCCGTGAGCGTCAGCGTGGGGTCGCCGTGGCGCCAGCTCAGGACGAAGATAGTGTCGGTCTGCCCGGGCTCGACGCTGAAGCTGCCGTCGCGCTGATGTATCGGCCCGTTCCCAGTCTGGCCGGCCATGAGCGTGGAGGCGGACGCGGCCTGTCCCACGGCGGGCGCGACGCGCTGGCTGGCCGAGTCGTAGGAGGCGCCTGCGTCCGTGCTAACACCGGCGCTGGCCGCAGCGGGCATGGAGTTCCCGTTGTCGCACTTATTGTTGATGCAGTGGTACGTGCGCGGCGTGGCCGTCGGCCGCGGCGTGCCGTTCGCCGGGGGCCGCGGCGTGCCGTTCGCCGGGGGCCGCGGCGTGCTCGTCGGCGTCGCTGTAGGCCCTTCAGTCACGGGCGGCCGGTAGGGTGGCAGGGGCGGCGCGGATGACGTCGTCGGCGTGCTGGTCGGCGTGCACGCCGACGGCTTCGGTGTGGCCGTCGCCGCGCCGACGGGCGGCCGATAGACCGGCACCCCGGGGCGCGGGGTCCATGTGGCGGTGGGGACCGGCGTGAAGGTGGGGAACTGCGCGCACGAGGACACGTCATTCGGCTGGACCGTGGCGTCGGGCGGCGGCGCGCCGACGGTGTCGTACAGGGTGTAGTCGTCCGAGCCGGTCAGGTGGATATCCAATCCATCGCTGAGCTGCACGAAGACGCTCTTGGAGAAGGAGAGGCAACCACCTATATCGGTGAAGGGGATGTTGACGCACGGCCCCTGGGCGTAGACATCGCCCTTGACCCCGAACACGCGGCGCGGACCGGCCTGGTAGGTGAACTTGCCGAGCTGGGCCTGCGCCCCGACCACGACGTCGAAGGGCGGGAGATAATGCCAGATCGAGCCCTCAGGCAGCTTGAAGCGCACGCCGAGGATCGCCGCGACCTCGGCGCCGTCTGTATCCTTCCAGAAGTGCGCGTAGGCCGAGCCGACCAGGCTGATGCACTCGTCCTGGTCGCGCCGGCAGCCGTCGGGCCGGTCGACGTAGAGCCCCTCGTAGACCTCGGCGAAGATGCCGGTCGCCGTGCTCTTCTCGATCTGGGGTCCCATGGGGCCGATGTCCTTGCAGACGCCGTCGCGCGTCTTACCGTCGGGTTGTAGCGGCGGGACGGTGTTGCGGAAGCAGAAGCCGCCGCCGACGCCGATGAACTTGAGCACGGTCGCGTTGGCGCTGAGGCCGAGGTTGCCGTTGGTCGTGATGGCGGCGCGCACGTCGCCGCTGAGCAAGTTGCCCCCGTCGACGATGGTGATGACATGCACGTCGAGGTGGAACGCGTAGACCGCGTGCCCCCCCTCGTCGAGGACGTTCACACCGCCGCCGCCGCCGTTGATGCCGAACGGCGTCGGCCCGATAGGGATGGCGAGGCCGGCGGGCAGCTCGATATTGATGGTGAGGCCGCGGAAGACCGTTTTGTACGGCGACACGACCGAGCCAACCTGCACCTCGACGTGGATGCCGGCCGCACCACTCCCGTCGTTGACGCCGTTCAGGATGAGGTCGCCCTGCGCGGCGAAGACGAAGACCGGCGCGCGCCTGCCCGCCACCGTGGAGATCGCGAGGTCGGCCGACACGTGGTCGATGCGGAAGGCGGCGAAGTTCATGGCGGGCAGCGCCGCGTGGATCGTGCCGCCCACGCCCCCCAGATGGAAGTCCTGTCGGTCGTAGCTCAGGCCGGTAAGCGAGACGCCGCCGCCGAGCGGGTCGGGCAGGGACAGATCCAGCTTGGGCACGCCGATGTAGAACCCGTTGGCGCCGAGGCCGAGCTGGATGCCCCCCGTCGCCGTCACCCGCGCGATGTCGAGGTCGAACCCGAAGCTCGGTGTGCGGCCCGCCCCATACATGCCGTAGTGCCGCACACCCTGCTTATCGACGGTGGTGAAGAGCAGGAAATCGTTGATCGAGACCTGTGACCCGCCGAGCGCCGACGGCAGGGTCACGTTGATGGCGCGGGCGTCGATACCCTCGCCCGCGTCGTCGTTGCGCAAGGTAAGTCCCTGCACGACGACGTGCCCGCCGATGGCGTCAAATGAGAAACCGGCGCTGATCGCGCCGCCGGAGAACTTGACGTGGAACCCGGAACGGGACGTGTCGACCACGATGGAGAGGTTGCTCACCGCGAGCGATGTGACCGAGAGGTTGTCGACGAGCCCGCCCAGCCCCGAGAGGTCGACCGTGGCCGAGCCGACCGTGAGCGTCGCGGTGTGCCCGTCCGGCCCACCCAGGCCCAGGCTCAGGTTCTGCAGCGTGGCCGGGAGCGTGAAGAGGCTGACCCTGGCGGAACTCAGGCCCAGGTTGGCACGGTTGAAGGTGATACGGCCGCTGGCGGGGTCGCGCGTGACATATAGGCTGCCCTGCAGCACCAGCGGCGTGGCCGCGATGTCCGGCAGCGTGACCGTGGCGTGGTCCAGAGAGGCGCCGGTGCTGCCCAACGTGAGCGAGCCGACCATGATCTGGAAGCCGCCGAAGGAGATCGGGATATTGGACGCGCTGAGGTTGCCGCCGATGCTGAACGCGCCGTTGGCGAAGCCGGCGCTGAGATTGCCCGTGAGCATGGCCGTGTCGCTCAGCCCGGTGAGTAGTACTCGCACGTCCGTCGCCGTGAGCGCGATGCCCGTGCCGCTGCCGATAGACAGGCTCACCGCGCCCGCGCTCGCGGCGAAGCCGCCGAAGGTGAACGCGCGCCGGCCGCCGCCCCCGCCCTGGAGCGAGAGGGTAGCGTTCGCGGAGTAGCCGCCGCCCGCGACGGTGACGTTGAGCATGCCCTCCAACCGCGTGACGCCATCACCGCCAAAGATGGCCGGGAGAGGATAGGTCAGGTCGACGGCGATGCCACCGCTGCCGAGACTCGCGTTGACGAGGTGCAGGCCGCCAAGGCTGCCGCCGTAGGTGACATCCACATTGGACAGGCCGAGCGACGCCGCGGCGCTTGTCACAGAGGCGAGGTTGAGGCTGCCGTGGAGCGTCGCGGGCGCGCCGCCCGAAAGGGTGAGGTAGGGCACGGGCACACTGGCGTCGGCAATGCCGATGCCGCCGCTGCCGAGCGTGATGCCGCGCCCGTGGAACTCGAAGCCCTGGAAGGTGGTGTCCAGGTCGGGCAGTTGTACCGTGCCGACGACGTGGCCCTTGTTGTCGATCGAGACCGGCGCGCTCGCCGTGATCTGCCGGTTGGCGCCGCTGGCGTCCTTGCCGAACAGGTCGGGCAGGGTGAGCGCGAAGCTGGCCAGGGTCAGCATGTGATTGCCCAGCGTGACCTTGCCGGTGTCGAGCTTGAAGCCCAGGAACGAGCCGTGGAGCTCGGAGAGGCCGATCGTGCCCGCGATGGAGCCGTCGGAGCGGATGCGCACCCCTGTCGCCGTCAACAGGTACGGCGTGGGCGTGCCGCCCGTGGCGCTTAGCGGCAGCGTCACCGTGAGCGCCCTGATCGACACAGCGTGGTCGCCCAGCGTCAGATTGCTGATTTCGGTGGGGAAGCCCAGCAGCGTGGTCTTCAGGCTGGTGAGGCTCAAGTTCCCGGTCACGTGCCCCTTGGTGTCGATGCTCACCGGGTTGCCGTTGTCTCCGCGCGCCACCAGCAGCGCCGGACCCGTGCCCGCGCTGTTGGAGAAGGGCAGCGTGACGGTGATGGCCTGCACGGACACGAGGTGGTCGCCCACGGTCAAGTTGCTGACCGCCGTGGGGAAGCCGAACAGGCTGCCTTTCAGGCTGCTGAGCGTCAGGTCGCCATCGACGTGACCCTTGGCGTCGATGCTGATGGGCTTGCTCGGGTCGGTGCGGCTGCCCGTCGCCACGAGCAGGGCTGGGCCGGTGCCGTCGGTGTTGGAGAGTGGGAGGGTGACCGTGATGGCCCCGACGCGCAGGGCGTGGTCGCCGAGGCTCAGCCGGTCGAGGGTCGCGTCGAAGCCGAGCAGCTTGCCGGCGGCGTGGGCGAGGCCGAGGTTGCCGGTCACGTTGCCCTTGGCGTCGATGCCGACGCCGCTGGCGTTGTCGCCGCTGGCGGTGAGCTGCAGCGGCCCCGTCTCGTCGCTATTGGAGAGGGGCAGGGTGACCGTGATGGCGTCGACGCGCAGGGCATGGTTGCCCAGGCGCACGTTGTCGGCGGCGAGGCCGAAGCCGAAGAAGCTGCCCGCGAAGTGGTCCAGGCTCAACGCGCCGATGACGTTGCCGTGTGGGTCGATGCTGACCGGCGCGGGATTGGCCCCGCCCCCGCGGGCCACCACCTGCGCCGGGGCTGTGCCGTCGGTGTTGGAGAGCGGGAGCGTCACGGTGATGGCGTCGAGGCGCAGGGCGTGGTCGCCCAGCCGGAGGTTGTCGGCGGCGGTGGGGAAACCGAACAGGCTGCCGGCGTAGTGCGGCAGGCCCAGCGTCCCGCTGACGGCCCCTGAGGAGGCGATGCCGATGCCCACGCCGGTGAGCTGCGCCGGCCCGCTGCCGTCGGTGTTGGAGAGGGGCAGGGTTACGGTCATGGCCGCGATGCCCAGCGCGGCGTCGTTCAAGGTGAAGCCGCTCGCGTCGAAGACGAAGCCCTCGAAGCCGGCGTGCAGCGGCGCCTCGTCGAACAGGGCCGGCCGGATGGCGAGGACCCCCGTGCGCGCCGCGAAGTCGGCGGCCGCGCGCTCCGCGTCGAGCATTATAAAGCGGCTTGCCGGCCGGGAAACGGCGCTGGCGGCGTGGGGCGCGCCGGGGCGCGGCACGACGCGGTACAACGCTAGCGGCACGTCCGGCACGTCCGGCACGTCCGGCACGTCCGGCACGTCCGGCACGTCCGGCGCGCCCCACGCCGCCAGCGCCCTGCCGAGCGCCGGTGACGCCTGCGACTGCGGTCGCATGGCAGCGTACGCCGACTGCGGTTGGGCTGAGAGCATGAATTTCTCACCCACCTGTGGCGCCGCAGTGCCCGCGCGCTGCCATGCGACCGCAGTCGCAGGCTTAGCAGTCACAGCCCCTGGCGACCCCATGCCGCCCGGCAGCTGGCGCTCCCGGGACATGCCACCCGGCAACCGGCCGTCCCAGGAGGCGGACGCGAGCGACGCGACCGAGAGCGCGGCGCCCCCTGCATCCGTGGGGTCGCCGGCGTCCGGCGGGCCGCTCTGCGCGTCGGCGGCGGTAGGCGCGAGGTCGACCGTCCCGCTCAAGTGTCCGGCCGCGTCGAAGGATACGCCGCTTCCCACCAGTTGGTACGGCGCGCCGGAGGCGGTCGCGCCGAACAGGGTAATAGGCAGCGTGAGCGTGAGCGCGTCGGTGCTGAGCAGGTGATTGCCCAGGCTGATCGGCGCGGTGTCGAGCGCGAAGCCGTGGAAATCGACGTGCGCCGGCGACAGGACGAGCGTGCCGACCACGTTGCCGTTCTTGTCGATGGAGACCCCGCGCGCGGTGAGCCGCACAGGGTTGCCGGCCGCGTCGGTGAACGACGCGGGCAGCGTGAGCGTGAACGTGTCGAAGCGCAGCGCGTGGTTGCCCAGCGTCACGCCGGTCGCGTCGAGCGCGAGCCCCTGGAAAGCGGCATGGATCGGCGAGAGACTCAGCGTGCCAACCACGTTCCCGGCGGGGTCGATCGCCGCGTCGCCGGCGCTGACCGTGACGGGGCCGGTGGATCCGATAGCCGCGCTGAAGCTGTCGGGCAAGGTCAGCGCGACCCCGGCGAGGCGCAGCCCGTCGCCGTTCAGCGTGATGGGACCCGTCCGCGCCACGAAGCCGTCGAGCGCCACCGTGGCCGCCCCGGCGCCGAGGGCGCCCCTGATCGTGCCGCTCGCGTCGATGCTCAGGTTCGTGCCGGTCAGAGTGACCGGCGGGCTACTGGACACGCTCGGGGGCAGGGTGTAGCTCGCGCTGCCAATAGTTAGCCGATTGCCGTCGAAGCGCACCTGGTGGAGCGCGACGGGGAAGCCGGCCAGCAGGGCGCTCGTGTCGGGCAGGTTGACGCGGCCGCCGAACGTGCCGTCGGCGTCGAGCCGCACGTCGTGGCCGATGAGCGTGTTGTCGACGCCGGCGGGGACCAAGTTGCGCGGGAGAGTCAAGGTCAAGGTCGAGGCGCCGAGCCCGTCGCGCGTCAGCGTGATGCCGGAGGCGTCGAGCGCGAAAACGCCGACGTCGAAGCGCGCGTCCTGGGCGGCGAAGGTCGCCGTCCCGCTGATCGACCCATTGGTCCCGATGTGCAGGCCGTGCGCGTCGATGCTGCTCCCGCCGAAGGCGTTGGGGAGCGCGAGCGTCGCGGTCATGACGGTGAGGCCGTCGGTGTCGACGGTGGCCCCCCCTGCCATGACGGGGAAGCCCACCAGGACGAGCGAGAGATCGGGCAGGTGGACAGGTCGGCGGAGATTGTTGCCACCGTCGACGGGCAGGCTGGGCAGCAGCGGCAGCGTGGCCGCCAATTGAAGGCCGCCGGGGGCGGTCACCTGCACGTCTGTAACGGTCCCGTTCTGGGGACAGCCAGCGGCGACGAAACGCCAGCCGCCGACGGTGCGGTCGAAGCAGTAGCCGCCGGGGGGGGTGTCGATGGGCGTGGCCGAGGGGGCCACGGTCGACGTGGCCATGGGCGTGCGCGTGGGGACATCGGTCGGGGGGGCGCTCGGGGTGTAGGTCGCGGTCGGCGTGTCCGTGGGAGTCTCCGTCGCGGTCTCCGTCGCCGTGCCAGCCGGCGTAGGCAGATTGGGTGGCGTCGCGGTCGGCGTTGCCGTGCTGGTCGCGGTCGCCGTGCCGGTCGCGGTCGCCGTGCCGGTCGCGGTCGCCGTGCCGGTCGCGGTCGCCATGCCGGTCGCGGTCGCCGTGCCGGCGGTAGCCGTCGGGGTGCCGGCGCGGGACGGCGAGGTGTTGAGCAGCACGGTGACATCCGCGCCGGCCACGGCAAGGTCGGGATTGCCGTCGCCGTTGAGGTCGCCCGCCGCGACGTAGACGGGGTTGCTGCCGGCCGCGTAGGATCTTCCGGCAGTGAAGCCGCCCGCGCCGTCGCCCAGGAGCACCGATACGGCGCCGGGGTCCGTCTGGTCGGCCACGGCGAGGTCCGGGTGGCCGTCGCCATCGAGGTCGGCGATGGCAACGGAGGAGGGGCTCGCGCCCGCCGCGTAGCGGGTCTCCGCGCCGAATTGGCCCGCGCGGCCCGCGCCGTCGCTGAGCAGGACGCGCACCCCGTCGCCCGACGAGTAACCATTGTAGTCGCGGCTGGTCACGACAAGGTCGGGGTATCCGTCGCCGTTGAGGTCGGCCGCCGCGACGGCGGTGGGATAGTAGGCGCCGGGGATGGTCTGGGCGCTCCCGAAGGCGCCGTTCCCCGTGTTGAGCAGCACGCTGACGCCGCTGCCGGTCACGGAGTAGCCGCCTTCGTTGTTGCTGACCTGGGCGCCCGCGTTGCCGACGACGAGGTCGGGCCGGTCGTCGCCGTCGAGGTCGGCGATGGCGATGGAGGTCGGGGAACCGCCGATAGTGTAGGTAACGGGTTGGCTCAAGCCGCCCGCGCCGTCGTTGAACAGCACGGCGACCGTCCGCGCATCGGCGCACGCCACGGCAAGGTCGGGCCGGCCATCGCCGTTGAGGTCGCCCACAGCAAGCGCAACCGGCCCGGAGTCGGCCGAGTATTCCGTCGCAGTTGTGGTATAGACGCCGCTACCGTCCCCCGGCAACACGCCGACGCCGGCGATCGAGTCGTCGATGTAGACCAGGTCGGGATACCCGTCGCCGGTGATGTCGGCCACGGCGACGCTCTGCGAATAGCTCGCGGGATAAGCGGTGTTGGATGGGAACGCGCCGCTGCCGTCGCCGAGCAGCACGTTGATGTCCGATGCGTACAGGCCCCCGACAGCGAGGTCGGGATGGCTGTCCCCGTTGAGGTCGGCGATGGCCACGGAGGAGGAGGAGTCGCCCTGCACCGGATACGTGACCGGGGCGGTGAAGAGCGTGCCCGGCGTGGCCGCGGGGGTCGGCGTCGCCGTGTCCGTCGCGGTGGAGGTCGGCGTCGCCGTGCCCGTCGCGGAGGGTACGGTCGGCGTGTCCGTCACGACGGCCGAGGGCGCCGTCAGCGCGAGAGTGTGGCCGTGCCCGGCGACGACCGCCACGGCGCCAGAGACCCCGGGCACTTGCTTGGGTCGGGATTGACAGTAGGAGAACTGACAATATCTCCTGATCTGATACGAATCGGTCTGCGTCTGCGGATAGCCCAACTGCCCGGCGTCGTCGTTGCCCCACGTCCAGACCGTGCCGTCGCGCTTGACCGCGACGTTGTTGAAGATGGACGCGTTGACGGCGGCGACATCGCCCAAGCCGGCGACCTGCGCCGGAGTGTTGGTCCCGTTGAGGCTGCCGTTACCGCCCTGCCCGCTGACGCTCTCGCCGAAGGTGTAGACAGTCCCGTCGCGCTTGAGCGCGATGCTGTGGCCGCCGGCGGTTTGGACGGCCACGATGTCGCTCAGACCCGGCACCTGCGTGGGGGTGTGCGCGTCGGTGTTGTTGCCGAGGCCGAGCTGGCCGTAGTTGTTCGAGCCCCAGGCCCACAGGGTGCCGTCGCGCTTGACCGCGAAGCTCGCGCCGTCCTGGCCCGTCGTATTCACCGCGACGACGTCGCTGATGGGCGCTTGTACGGGCGTGGGGTGGGCGTCCGTGTCGGCCGTGCCGATGCCGAGCTCGCCCGAGCTGTTGTCGCCCCAGGCCCACACCGTGCCGTCGTTCTTGACGGCGAGGCTGTGCAGGCCGCTCGTGGCGACGCCGATGACGCCAGTCAGGCCGGGCACCCGCGCGGGGGTTGCGTGCGGGGTGTTGTCAGCCGCGCCGTCGCCCAGTTGCCCGCGGCGGTCGCTGCCCCAGGCCCACACGCTGCCGTCGGACAAAAGGGCCAGGACGGCGTTGCCCATGGTGTCGCCACCCCCGGCGAGCGAGACCACGTTGCTGATGACACTCACCTGCACGGGCGTGGGATGGGCGTTCGTGTCGGTCGTGCCGATGCCGAGCTCACCGTTGCTGTTGCTGCCCCAGGCGTAGGCCGCGCCGTCGGCGGTCACGGCCAGGCTGCTGTCCGATGTCGCCGCCAGCCCCACGACGTCGGTCAGGCCGCTCGTCGCCACGGGGCTGGAGCTCGACGCGGTGTTGCCGTCGCCCAACTGCCCCCCGCGGTTGCCGCCCCACGCCGAGATGGTCCCGGAGACAGGGGGCGTGGTCGCCTGCGCTAACTCGTAGGCGCCGATGTCGCACTTTCCGCCGAGTGGCTGCGGGCGGGTGACCCCGCGCTGATCGGTCGCCAGCCGCGCGCCGTGCGCGTCGCTGCAGTCGGCGAAGGGCGCCGCGTCGACAGCGGGGCTGCCGAGCGACAGGGCGCGCGTAGGAGTAGGTCCCCCGTTGTGGGCCAGTGGACCCAGCCGGGGATCGAGGCCTTGTTGGTCACCGTCAGCTCTGGAGAAGCCGCACCCGCTGACCGTGCCGACCAGGTTATACCCGCCGGACGCGAGCGGGCCGCTGCAATCGGGTCCGGCGGTGGCGCTGTTCGCCGCCAGGATCGTCTGGCTCAGGGTCACGGGGTTGGTGGATGCGTTGTTGGGCGCGTCGTAGAGGCCACCGCCCTCGGTCGCCGTGTTGCCCGCAATTGTGCTGGCGACCAGCGTCACGCGGCTCGCCCCGTTGTCGTCGGGCAGGTCGATGCCGCCGCCCTGCGTCAAGGCATTGCCCGGTGGGTTGTCGCCGGGCGACGCCGTGTTGTCCGACACGGTGCTGTTGGTGAGCGTCACCGCGCTACTCTGTTGGAGGCCAATACCGCCCCCGCCCGTATACGGGGCCACGTTGGTGTTCCCCGCGACGGTGCTGCCGGTCAGGTTGACCGCGCTGCCGTGCGAGAGGTAGAGACCGCCGCCGTAGTAGCGCGCCGTGTTGCTCAACACGCTGCTCGCACGCACGGTGATCGTGCCGCCGCCGTCGGCCAGGATGCCCCCGCCGCCGTCGAGCCCATCGGCGGTGACGCTGTTACCCGCGACGGTGCTGCCGGTCACGGTGATGGCGCTGAGGGTGGCGAAGAGACCGCCGCCGCCGACATAGGCCGTGTTGCTCAGCACGCGGCTGTCCGCCAGCGTCACGACGCCGTCGCTCGACGCGGCGATCCCGCCGCCGGTCTCGCCCGCGGTGTTACTCACCACGCTACTGCCGGCCAGCGCGATCGTCCCGCCGTTGTTGGCGACGAGGCCGCCGCCGCCGCCCCCGGTCCTGTTCCCGGACACGGCGCCTCCGCCGACGCTCAACGCGCCCTGGCCCTCGGCAAAGAGCCCGCCGCCGCCGTTGCCCCCGGCAGTGTTGCTCAACACAAACGTGTTGGTGAGCGTGGCGCTGCTGCCGGGGCCGTAGACCATAATGCCCCCGGCCTCACTGGTCGCGGCGTTGCCCGTCACGGCGCTGCCGTTCAACGTGGCGGTGCTGCCGTTGCCGAGGTAGAGCCCGCCGGCCTCGCCGGTCGTGTTGCTCACCAGCGTGCTGTTAGTCAGCGTGATCGCGCTGCCGTCGACGGCGAGGATACCCCCGCCGCCGCTGGTCGACGTGTTGCTCATGACCGTGCTCTCGTCCAGCGTCACGCCGCTCGCGCCCGCCACGTAGATCCCGCCGCCCCTGTCGGCGTTGGACCCAGCGGCCGTGTTGCTCACCACGCCGGTATTGGCCAGCACAACCGCGCTGCCGCCCGCCACGTAGAGGCCGCCGCCGCCACTCCCGCTGGCGGGCACGCGGCCGCCGCGCAGGGTCAAGCCGCTGAGCACGACCGAGGCCGGGCCCGGCACGGTGGCGGCGCGGCCGGCGCCGCCGGCGTCGACGACCGTCCGGTCCGTGCCGGCACCGGCGATGGTCAGGCTCGCCGTGATGGTGAGGGTCTCGGTGTACACGCCTGCCGCGACGCTGATACCGTCGCCGGACACCGACTTGTCGATCGCGCCCTGGATCGTGCGGCAGGACCCCTGGCCAGAGCCCGCGCCCCCGCTCGTGTCCGACAGGCAGTCGTTGGCGTCGTCGCCGCCGGGAGACACGTAGCGCAGCGTCCCCGTCCCGGAATCGGCCGCTGCCCGGCCCCCGACGACACGACCCCGCGCGAGGGCCGGGCGTACCCCGATCGTGGCCGCCCGCCCCATGCCCGCGGGAGGGCTTGCACTCGTCGCCGTCGTAGGGGTGTTGCGGGCGGGATGCGCCCCGGCGCGGGCGACGCGGGCGACGCGGGCGACGCGGGCGACGCGGGCGGCGTGCGCTCGCGCCGGGTGGGCGAAGAAACCGCGCAGCGGGTTGTCGCGCGGCGCGACGGGCTCCTGACCGTATGCCTTGATCATGGCGTCCACCGTGGCCTGTCCATAGGCATGCCGCAACATCGTGCGCCCCTGCGCCGTCGAGAGCAGCGAACGCAGCAGCAGGTACTGCTGCGCCCCCTTCTTGCCGACAGGGTCGAAGCGCGGGGCCCTCGCGGTGGCGGAGGACAACGCCGGGCCGGCCGGCGCGTTGACGCGCGCCGGGGCGTTCAATGCGGACGCGCCGCTGCCGGTCGCGCCGGTCGCGCCGATCGGCGTAAAGGGCGCGCCGCCGAGGCCGGCCGGCCGGGCCGCGGCTGACGCGGACGAGGGGCCGCCCATGCCGGTGAGGGTCGGCGTCGGTCCACCCAGAACAATCGACATCAGCAAGAGCGCGCGCGCCAGCCGGAACACCCGGCGATCATATCGACCCGACCCCATAGCAATGATCCCTTCTACACGCACGCCCCTCCTACGCGGACACGGTGTGATGACGGTACAGCAAGACAGCCGGATAGCCCGGCCCAATCTATCTATAGCGAGTGTAAGGGGACCACGGGCGCGTGACCAGGAACTTTACCCACCCAATACCCACGCATCACCCACCCAAACGCGACCGGGCACGCCGCGCCGGGGGGTAAACATCGAGCTAACCGCGTCGCACGCCGTCGCCCCAGCGCGCCGTTAATCGCCGCTGGTCAGAAGCTCGTCCACCAGGGCGGCGATGCCGTCCTCGTCGTTGGAGGGCACAATCTTGTCGGCGACGGCCAGGATCTCCGGCTCGGCGTTGGCTACCGCCACGCCGAGGCCGGCGACGCGCAGCATCTCCTCGTCGTTGTAGTTGTCGCCCACCGCGACGACCTGGCCCAGCGGGATGCCAAGAGACGAGGCGAGATGGCGTAGGGCCTCGCCCTTCGAGCACTTTTCGTGGAACACCTCCAGGAAATAGGCGTCCAGCGTCGCGCTGTACGACACGAGCGTGCGGCAGTGCGCCAGTTGCAGGCGCGCGGCGACGCGCCGCACCACCGGCAGCCTATCGATCACGGCCAGCTGCAAGGCCTCGCCGGTGGCGGCCAACTCGTCGTAGGGGAGGCGACGCACGAGCGCGGGACGGGCGGCGACGTAGGGTCCCATCGGCGCGGAGTCCCACTCGCGCGGCCCGATCAACATATGCTGCGCGACGGCGCGATCCTCGTACAGGATCGGCTGCACACCCTCCTCGACGGCGATGCGCACCGCCGCAGCCGCCTGTCCCGGCGGCAAAGGGTTAGAGTACAGCGCCTCCCCGCCGCGCGGGTCGACGATCTGCGCGCCGCTCTGCAGGATAAGGGGCGATTGGATGCCGAGTTCCTCGACCTGCTGCCGGACCGTGGCGAGGCGGCGTCCCGTGGCCAGCGTTATCAGCAGGCCGCGCGCTCGCGCCCGGACCAGCGCGGCCTGCGTCGCCGGGGAGATCGTCCCGCGCGACGTCAGCAGCGTCCCGTCGACATCCAGCGCCAAGAGCTTGTAGCGCAAGACCGCTTCCTCCCAATAATACCCGCGCCAACCGATGCGCGCTCGGCGCCGCTCGGCGCGCCACGGCGACCGGCATCGCCCGCGAACATAAAGATGTAATCCTGCTCCTCGACGCGTCGGGCCTATAGCATGCCGGTCCAGACGCCGTTGTGTCCGTCATCTGCCGCGCGGCGCCGGACGCCGGTCTCCGTCGCGCGGCGCACGCTGCGGCGCGCGTGATACCATAACCATACCCCATGAGAACCGAGAGGGAGGAGCGATGCAAGGGAGAACGGTGGCGGAATCGCGCGCCATCTTGAGCCAGATCATGATGCCGGACGACGCCAACCCCGGCGGCAACGTGCACGGCGGCGTCATCACCAAGCTCGTCGACGAGGCGGGCGGCGTCGCCGCGATACGCCACTGTCGCGCCACCTCGGTGTCGGTCGTGACCGCACGCATCGACGCGCTGAACTTCGTGACACCCGTGCACGTCGGCGAGATCCTGACCCTGCAGGCCTCGGTCAATGACGTGGGACGCACGTCGCTGGAGATCGGCGTGCGCGTGGAGGCCGAGGACGCGCGCCAGGGCGTCACGAAGCACGTCGCCTCGGCCTACCTCGTCTACGTCGCCCTCGACGCGGACGAGCGCCCTACCGGCGTGCCGCCGCTGATCGTGGAGACCGACGACGAGCGCCGCCGCCAGGAGGCCGCCCGCGCCCGCCGCGCCGCCCGCCAACGCGCCTGAGCATGCGAAAACGCTTTCGCCTCGTGATAACGAGTGGCTAGGAGGACAGGAGCTAAGCAAGCCAGTAGACACGAACCACTAGCCATGAACCACTATCCACTAAACACTTTGGAGGAAAGATGATCACCGCGATCCTGTTGTGTGCGGTCGACCGACGCCGCATCCCGGAAACGACGCAGGCGCTCCTGGCAGTCGACGAGGTCTCGGAGGTCTACTCCGTCGCCGGGGACTGGGATATCGTGGCCATGGTGCGCGTGCGCGAGCACGACCATCTGGCCGAGGTCGTGACGCAAAAGCTAGCCCCTATCGACACTATCGCGCGCACCAACACGCTGATCGCCTTCCGCGCCTACTCCAGCCACGACCTGGAGCGATTCTTCTCGGTCGGCAGCGACGAAGGGAACGGGGGTGGGGGCGGAAACTTTTAGGGTAGGTTTTTCACGAAGGAGGGAGGGTCGGAGGGCATAGCCCTCCGAGATACCCCTCGTGCGTAAGGGTGGGCAGCGTTGCCGCCCACCCCTTCAAACAAAAATCTACCCTATAAGGGGGACGGGGACGGGGACGCGTAAGAGCTGGAGGATGGGGATAGGGCAGGAGAGTTAGGAGGGGTAAAACCTATGCACAAGCTCGACCTCAACATCGTGCGCCTGAAGCTGCTGCTCGCCGAGGTCAACGCTAAGCGCGAGTCACTCTCGGCAACGCAACGGCAGTACGAGGACCAGATCAACCGCCTGGTCGACGTCACGGTGCACGAGGACAGCGGCGTCGATCGCACCCTGGGCATGATGCTGGACGTCGACGCGCGTCTGGGGGAGCTCGCGCGCCAGCAGCACTATCTCGAGGTCGTCCGCTCCAGGGCGCAACGCGAGCTCGACTCGCTCCAGCTCACCAAGCTGATCGAGGAAACGCGCGCCCAACTGGCCCTGTTGCGCCAGCGCCAGCGGGAGGACGATGAGGTCGGTGTCGAGTCGATCGGGGTGGAGATCCGCCGCCTGGAAGAGATTATCACCGTCGCCAGCGGCGCCGCCGCCAAGAGCATCAGCAGTCGATAGTCGATAGTCGGTAGTCGATAAAGGGGTGTTTCGTGACCTATCAACTCGTGCACAATGGCGTCCTGATCGACGGCGCGGGCGGTGACCCGATACCCGACGCGGCCGTGCTCGTCGAGGATAACCGCATCCGGGCCGCCGGCCCCGCAAGCGGCCTCTCGTTGCCCGAGGCGGACGTGACGCGCATCGACGCGGGCGGCGGCTATATCTTGCCCGGCTTCGTCGACGCGCATGTGCACCTCATGTTCGAGGGCTTCGACATCCAGGCGATGATGACGACCCCATTCTCGCTCAACTTCTATAAGGCCATCGAGCACATGCGCCGCACGCTCGACGCGGGCGTCACCAGCGTGCGCGACGCCGGGGGTGCCGACGCGGGCGTCAAAGCGGCCGTCGAGGAGGGCATCGTGCCCGGCCCGCGCATGCAGATCAGCGTCAACGCGCTCACCATCACCGGTGGCCACGGCGACGGCTGGATGCCCTCGGGCGATCAGTTCCACCTCATCCCCCCATACCCCGGCAACCCTGACGGGCGCTGCGACGGACCCGAGGAGGTACGCAAGCGGGTGCGGGAGATACTGCGCGCCGGGGCCGAGGTCATCAAGGTCCACGCCACCGGCGGTGTGCTCAGCCCGACCGACCATCCAGAGTTCACGCAGTTCTCGCCCGAGGAACTGCGCATCATAGTCCAGGAAGGCGCCTACCGGCGTGGTGTCAAGGTGATGGCGCACGCGCAGGGCGCCGAGGGCATCAAGAATGCCGTGCGCGCGGGCATCCACTCCATCGAGCACGGCATCTACCTCGACGACGAGGCCATCGCGCTGATGCTGGACAAGGGCACGTACCTCGTGCCGACGCTCGTCGCGCCGGTCGGCGTGCTCGAAGGGGCCGCGCGGCGTGGGGCCATGCCCGAGTACGGGGTGCGTAAGGCGCGCGAGTCGATCGAGGCGCACCGCCGAAACGTCGCGCGGGCGCATGCGGCCGGCGTCAAGATCGCCATGGGCACCGACGCCGCGGTAGTCCCGCACGGCACGAACCTGCGCGAGCTCGGCCTGATGTGCGACGCCGGCCTCACGCCGATGGAGTCGATCGTCGCCTCCACGCGGGTCGCCGCGGAGTGCCTCGGCTGGGGCGAGCAGGTCGGCACGCTCGCGCCGGGTAAGCTCGCCGACATCGTGGTCAGCCGCATCGACCCTCTCGCCGGCATCCACGCCCTCGCCGATAACGCCAACATCATCGTGGTCATGAAGGACGGCCGGGTGGTGAAGGACATACGAGACTGGTGACACTCCTCCTCGGCTGCCCGGTGACCGACGACCTCCTGGGGCGGTGGGTCCTGCACATGGTGTCTCCCCGTGCGCCGTTCTACCTCGCCGACGACGACCGCCGCCTCCTGCCGGCCGGCGTCGTTGTGCTCACCCGCGCCGAATTGGCGGCGGACTACGCCGATCTCCCGCTTAAGGCGCGCGACTCCTACGCGACGTATCACGTCGACCACGCCGGCGCCTGGGCCACCCTGCTCGACGACGGCGCGCTCGACGACCTCTCCCCTGCCGCGCGTCGCGCCCTCCTGCGCGTCCAGTGGGGGCTCGGTCGCGGCCAGATCTACGACCGAGCGATGGCGCGTGACCTCTGCGCCGGGTCAACCCTCGACCTTGCAGCGATCGACCCTTGGACGTTCGACGCGGACGGCGGCGACAAAGTCGCCTTGCAGCACCGCGCGTGGTGGGCCTTCCCCGAGGAGATCCAGCGCCGCTGGCTGCACTGGTTTGTTTCGCGGGATCGCGCGGACTGCATTGCCTCGTCGCTCGAGGCGGACGACTGGGCGGCGATGGATAGGCGTTACCGCGAGACCGTCCGCCACCTCGCCGGCGCCTTCCTACCGTGTAGCGGACCCAACTGCTTCTCCACGACGCTCGCCGCAGTGACGCCGGGGGCGCAACACGCCGAGGCCGTCTCGCACCTGTGGCTGCATCAGCCGCCGTTCCACCGGGCGCTCAACGCGTTGGGTTTCCAGCGCATAGAGCATCTACGTTGCATCGAGGATGTCTCGGCCGGCACAATCCTCGTATGGTTTGACGACGCCGACGTAGCGCAGCATGCCTGCTTCGTACCGGCCTCGGGTCTGGCCCTCAACAAAGACGCGCAAGGCTGGTTCGCGCCGCGCCAACTCGTCCCGCTCAAGCGCGTGTTGGACGACTGGCAGAACGAGGGATTGGTCCTCACGGCTTTAAACCTTGACAGTGATGCTTGTCGGAGCGTATAACATGGGGCAACAGCAGTTGTATGTGATGAGGACGAGTACTCGGGTCACAGCCACCAGGGAGGGCGCGCCACTGATTGTAAGCGCGCCTGGCCATAGACCCGACGAATACCACCTCTCTTGCCGTTCCCTGATAGCCGCTGGCTGGTAAGGGAGCGCGGGGGGTGCCCGTTATCAGCCCAAGGAGCCCGCACTGCTACGGCGTGTCGGGGAACTCCGGGTGGAACCACGACGAGCCCGTCGTCCCGAGGTTATGGGACGACGGCTTTTTGTTGTAGGTCACCTGGAGGATGATATGCCGATTTCTCCCGACTCCGACCCTTACTACCGCCTGCGCCACTCGGCCGCGCACGTCATGGCCCAAGCAGTTCTGGAACTCTTCCCCGAGACCAAGTTGGGCATCGGGCCACCCATCGAGGACGACTTCGACCTACCGCGCCCGCTCACGCCCGACGACCTACAGGACATCGAGCGCCGGATGCGTCACATCATCGCTGGCGACTATCCGTTCATCTACCGCGCTGTCGGCACCGACGAGGCGCGCGCTCTGTTCGCGCATCAGATGTACAAGCGCGAGCTAATCGACGCGCTCACCTCCGGCCAGGAAAAGCACGGCGAGGCGGGAAGCGGCGGCGCCACTATCTCGACCTATCGCCAGGACACGTTCGAGGACCTGTGCCGGGGGCCGCATGTGGCGAGCACGGGCGCCATCCCGGCCGACGCCCTTGCGCTGCTCAACGTGTCCGGCGCCTACTGGCGCGGCGACGAGCGCCGCCCTATGCTCCAGCGCATCTACGGGACTGCGTGGACTAGCAAGGAGGAGCTAGACCGCTACTTGTGGCGTCTGGAGGAGGCCAAGAGGCGCGATCATCGCGTGTTGGGCAAGGAACTCGACCTCTACAGCGTGTCGGAGGACGTTGGTCCAGGCCTTATCTTGTGGCACCCGAAAGGGGCCATGGTCCGTGTACTGGCCGAAGATTTCGCCCGCCAGGCGCACCTTCGTTACGGCTACGAGTGGGTGTTCTCGCCGCACATCGGTCGCGCCGGCTTGTGGGAGACCTCAGGCCACCTGGGCTTCTACCGCGAGAATATGTTCGCCCCGATGGACATCGATGGCGACACGTACTACGCCAAGCCGATGAACTGCCCCTTCCACATCGAGATCTACAAGACCCACCCGCGCTCGTACCGCGACTTGCCCCGGCGCTACGCCGAGTACGGCACGGTCTATCGCTACGAGCGCAGCGGCGTCCTGCACGGGCTGACCCGCGTGCGCGGCTTCACGCAGGACGACGCGCACATATTCTGCCGACCCAACCAGGTCGAGGACGAGATCGAGCGAGCGCTCGCCTTCTCGCTCTACGTCCTGCGGGCCTTTAGGCTGACCGACTTCAAAGGCTATCTCTCGACACGGCCGGACAAATTCGTGGGCGAGGTGGCCGATTGGGACCGGGCGACCGAGGCGCTACGGCGTGCCCTCGACACCCAGGCCATCCCCTATGCCCTCGACGCGGGCGGTGGCGCCTTCTACGGCCCCAAGATCGACCTCAAGGTACATGACGCCCTCGGGCGCGAGTGGCAGCTCAGCACCATCCAGTTCGACTTTAACCTGCCGGCACGGTTCGGGCTCGAGTACACGGGCGAGGACGGCCAGGCGCACCGGCCGTACATCGTGCATCGGGCACTGCTCGGGAGCATGGAACGCTTCTTCGGGGTGCTCATCGAACACTATGCCGACGCCTTTCCGGTGTGGCTGGCTCCCGTGCAGGCCATCGTCATCCCGATCTCGACCGACAAGAACCTCGCCTATGCGCACGCCGTCGCCACCCGCCTCAAGGAGGCCGGCCTGCGGGCGGAGGTCGACGAGGGCAAGGACCGCATGCAGGCCAAGATCCGCCGGGCGCAACTGCAGAAGGCGCCCTACATGCTCGTCGTCGGCGGCAAGGAGCAGGAGGAGGACACGGTCGCGGTGCGCCCGCGCGCGGGCGAGGACCTGGGGGCCATGCAGGTCGCGTCTTTCATCGCACGTGTTCACGACGGGGTAGTGTCGCGCACCTGAGGCGACGCGCCGCCGTATAACCCGGCGCCCCTACATCGTCGCCAGCGCCCGCGCGACCTCGGGCGCGAGCGCACCGCGCGAGCCGAGCGCGACGAGTATGTCGCGCCCGACAAGACGCAGGGCGAAGGCGCTGCCGGGCGTCGTGTGTTGTATGGATTCGTTTCGGAGCGACAGGGACGCATGGTAGCGCCTGCTCATGTAGGCGGTAAGCGCAAGGGCCAGGGCTCGCGCCGCGGAGGGGGAGTCGGTGCGCAGGCGCCAGGCCAGCAGGGAGTCGGGGCCGCGGTCGAACAAGGCGTAGCGGTCTGCGCGCCAACCGGCGGCCGCGCGCGCCGCCGTGTCGCCGTCGAGCTGTTGCGCCAGCATATCCCGCACCTGAAACTCGCCGAACACATCGCTGTCGACGCGGCGCCATCCCGCGGGTAGCGCGGGCGCCGGCACGGGGAGGTCGGGCGCCTGCGCGCTCGGGTTGGCCTGGTAGACCCCGGGGTGCAGGATCTCGCGCGTGGAAACGGGCGGGCGGCGGAACGCCCTGTTCACGTCCGCGAAGTCGACCCCCGCAAAGGTGTGGCGCAGCAAATGCGCCGCGAAAACAGAGCCCCCGTCGTAGGGAAACAAGAGTCCGTCGAGCAAGAAGCGCGGCGTGCGGTCGCCCGCGCCGGCGGTGGCGGCCTGCTGCTCCTCGCGCTCGAACTCGACGTACTGCGCCTGCGAGAAGGTGTCCTGCGCGTAGAGAGACATCTCTACCGTGGCGTCACCCTCGATCAGCGCCGTCTCGGCCTGCTGGCGATCAGAGTCGTGGATAGCCCCACGACCGGGGTCCGGCCGCACTTTGCCGAGGTCGAAGGTTTGGTCCTGCAGGGCGTGGGTGTACTCATGCGAGACCGTGACCTGATCGTTCAGGGAGAGCCCGCCCGGGCGCACGGGGATGTAGAAGCGTTTGGCGCGAGGATCGTAGAAGGCGGCCACGTTGGCGCCCTGAGCGTCGCGCAGCGCGCGGCGCAGATCGGTCCCCGCCGGGAGCAGCCCCAGCAAAGCCAGCGGCTGATAGGCGTCGCGGATGTCGGCCGCCGACGTGTCACGCTCGAACAGGCGATCGACCACCTGTTTGAACGCCACCAGGTCCAGCATAGTCACGGGCACGGGCCGCCTGGCATGCAGGCCGCGCACCACCTCGGTGCCTCGCTCCACGCGCGCGATGACGGCGTCCATCGCACGCGTTCCACCAGACGCCGCCGCGGAGGACTGTCGCGCCGGTACGGGCGCGGCCCCGACGACGGCGACGCTGACGACGGCGACGCTCAGGACGAAAAGGGTCCGCAACGTCCGGATAAACTCTCCCATAATACCCTCGCATGCAAATCGTGTGGACAGAAATAAAGTTGTCCGGGCCCCTATTCTCTCCCTCCGCCCCTGGCTGACTGGTCCCCCCGACCCTAGCCGCGGGTCCAAGATTGGGGCGCGCCTCCGGGAGAACCCGGGGAGACGGCTCCCCCCAGACCCCCGCCATCCACGGCGCGTGCGGGAAGACAGGCTTGGCCGCCAACAATGTGCACACCGTGGGTCGAAGAGCGGCAGGGTAGCACGCGCAGGGCGCCCCGTTTATGTGCTTACTGTGCGACGCGCCTGTGTATCCAGATCCCCCGCTCTAGCACGCCACCTAGCGCGCCACCGTGAAAAGTGTCTTGCTGAAGATCGTCCGCCCGCGACTGCGCGCCGTGACGGTCACCAGGGCCTGACCCGGCTTGATGCCGCTGGGCAAGATCCAGCGGAACACGTATGTCCCGCGCCCGCTGGGCAGCGCGGCACCGGCCGTGGTGGCGGGGCTGCTACCACCGGGATAGGCGATGCTTACGCGCACGAGCGCGCCCACGACCGTCGAGGCCACGATCACGCCCTCGCCGCCGACGCGCACGAGCGACGGCACGCTGGGGGTCAAGGTGAGGGCGCCTCGCGTCACCGTGCGTCCGCGCGACCTGGAGGGGGGTGCCGGCGCCGGCGCGACCTTCGGTATCTGCCCCTGCGCGAACGTCGCGAAGAAAAGTCTGTCGACGTACGCGGCAACCGCCTGGCCGCCGACGACCACGGCCAGTTCGCGGTTACTCGTGAGCGTATTCGCGGACAGGTCCATACTCCCCAGCACCACGCGACGCCGGTCGATCACCAGCACCGTACCCCGCCCGGCGTCGCGGAAGCGAACCCGCCCCGGCGCGGCCACCGCCCGCAGCGCGGCGGTGTTGCTGCTCGATTGCGTCAGGACGCGCGCCACTACCCCGCGCCCGCGGGCGGCGCGCAGCGAGGAGAGGATGGCGGGATCGGAGAGGCCTGAGGTGTAGAGCTCGATGCGCGCGCCAGCGCGGTCGATCCCCGCCGCGATCGTCCCCGCGCTATCGGGCAGCACGATCAGGTTACGGCCGAACAGGCGCACCGGGCGGCGCAGCCAGTCGTCGTAGAACAGGCTGGCCCCTTGCAGCGCGTCGAGGCGGTCGCGATCGACCACAGCGTAGGCCTGGCCCGTCGGGCCGAGATTGTCGGCCGACAGGAAAGACGTCAGCACGACGACCGCCGAGGCGTCGACGACAACCATGTCCAGGTGCGCGACGTAGCTCGGGTTCGGCGCGCGCGTGCGCACGCCCGCCGCGCGCAGCGCCGCCACCGTCGACGCGCTGTTGAGCCCGCGCGGGTCCAGCATGACGCGCACGTCCACGCCGCGTCGCACCGCCCGCCCGAGGGCGGCCACCACTGCGGGGTCATCGAGCGTGTACGCCTCGACCAGGACGCGCCCGCGCGCCCCGTCCACCAGCGTCTGCACCGTGCCCTCCACACCGCCCGGACCGAATACCTGCTGCGCGGGGAGAGTAGCCGGCGCGGCCGTCGGGGTCGGGGTAGGCCGCGGCGCGACGGAGGTCGACGTGACCACCGCCGCGCCTGGAGCCGGCGCCGTCCTGTGCGCCGCGCGCGGACCGACCGATGCCGCGCGCGGACTGACCGATGCCGCGCGCGGACCGACCGATGCCGCGGCGAGTAGGGCTGCGGCCAGCAAGGGGACCGCCGGACCCAATCGGGCGCCTCGACGCGCGATACGAAAGCGTTTTCGCGCGCCCATCCTAGCCAAGTCCATCCAGGAAGAGGTCGACGAGGCCGCGCATATCCTCGGGGCCGGGATGCGCCTCGGGGTGAAACTGCACGGCGCGGAACGGCCTGGAGCGGTGGCGGATGCCCTCGTTGGTGCCGTCGTTGGCGTTGCGGAACCACGGCTCCCAGCCGTCCGGCAACGTCTCCTCGTCGACAGCGTAGCCATGGTTTTGGCTCGTGATGTAACAGCGGCCCGTGTCCATGTCGATGCACGGCTGGTTCTGACCGCGGTGCCCGTAGGGCAGCTTGTAGGTGTCGGCCCCCGCGGCCAGGGCCATGATCTGGTTGCCCAGGCAGATACCGAAGGTCGGCACGCCCTCCTCCATCACAGCGCGCACGCGGGCGACCGCACGAGGCACGTCCTTGGGGTCGCCCGGCCCGTTGGAAACGAGCAGCCCGTCGATGCGCGGCGTCGCCGCGAGCGGATCGGCGTCCCACGGCAGGCGTACCACGTCGGCGCCGCGACCCAGCAAGAGGCGCAGCATGTTGTTCTTGACGCCGCAGTCGAGCACACCGACGGTCACACCCGAGGGCCGCTCTGAGCGGTAGACCCGCGGCTCGGCGAGCGAGACCTCCGGGACGGCGCGCACGAGGCTGTACATTCCTCCCTCGGCCCCGTTCCCGTCCCCGTTCCAGTCAGCACCCGCATGGGACGCCGGCAGGATGCGGCCGCCCATGACACCGTGCGCGCGCAGGCGCTGTGTGAGTGCGCGCGTGTCGACCTCCTCGATCGCGGGGACACCCTCGGCCCGGAGCCACTCGTCGAGCGAGCGCCGCGCGCTCCAATGGCTGGGCGTGCGCGAGAGCGTCGAGACGACCAGGCCCGCGACTTGGATGCGCTCGGATTCGAAGTGGTCGAGCAGGCCGCCCGTCGCCGTGCGCTCGGGGACGCCGTAGTTGCCGATCAACGGGTAGGTGAGCGCGAGGATCTGCCCCCGGTACGACGGGTCGCTCAGGCTCTCGGGATAGCCCGCGATGCCGGTGCTGAAGACGACCTCGCCCACGCCGGCGCGGTCGGCCCCGAAGCCGACCCCCTCGAACACGGTCCCGTCGTCGAGCAGAAGGCGCGCCGGCCGCCCTTCATCCATCGATCCTCGCCCCCTCGTCGCGTCCGCGTCGCCTATAGATGTCTATCGTCGTTAAGTCTAGCATGCCCGCCCGTACGCCCCTAGCGTCGCGCTGTTGGGCGCAGGGCTCGTGAAAAGTCGCCGGCCGCCCCTCTCGCCCCTTCTCGCCCCCTCCGCCCCTGGCTGACTGGACCCTCCGCCTCTTCCTCGCCCCCCTCCGCCCCTAGCTGACTGGCCCCTCGGCTGCGGCCGACGTTGGGGCGCACCTCCGGGGGGAACCCCGGGAGATGGCTCCTTTTAGGGGTAGGTTAGCCATCATGCCACCTATAAGGCAGGGGCAGGCGAGGCGGTCGGGAAGGTCGCGGGCCAGGGCAAGGGGACGAAGAAGCCCCGTGGCAGAGGACGCCCAGCCAGCAGAGTGGCGCAGATAGGGAGGACGCCGCGCCGGAAACAACTCAGGAGGCGTGGACGCGACCGCCGGGTAGGCGTCACCGGCAGCGGGACGCACAGGGCGGCCGTCAGGGCTTCCCAGGTGATGGCGCTGCCGTCCTCGGCGGCTTCGACGGCCCCGCTGACGCTCACGGTCCACCGTGTGGCGACCGCCATGGCCAACCACAGCCGGTTGGCCCGCTCCGGTCGGGTCATTTTGGTCTGCTGCCAGTCCCAGCCGCCCCGCTTACAGTCCTTAAACCCGCATTCGATCCACGCGCGTAAGCCGTACCAGTCCGCGTCGGCAGCTTGGGGGGGCAGATCGGTCAGGATCAGCCACGGATCGGTGTGGGGTTCCGTCCACTGGGCCAGTAAGGTGCAGGTCAAGCGGCAAGAGGAACTGGCAAAACAATCGACCGCGCCCTTCCAGCCGTCCTGTCCGCGACAAACCACGGTCGCTAGGGGCCGGAAGCGGGTCTGGCCCACCGGACGATACTGTCCTTGTTGGTTAATGCGCAGGAAGGGATGCCAGCCGGGGCGCTGGATGGCCTGGTAGAGCCAGCGGGCGTACAGCCCGCGATCCGCCAGCACGATGACCAGCCAATCGTCGGGCACCCCGGCCGCCACCTGCGCGAGCAGGCGCTCCCAGTGCGGCCGCCAGCGCCCTGTCGCTGTCGCCGGCACGACGTGCCAGGCCACGGGGATGGCACACCCACGGTAGACCACGCTGATTGCCAGCACTGTGAAGCGTTGCCCCCGCGTCGTGGCGTCTAGTGCCAGGGCCAGACGGCGCTCACCGGGTGGCCACAGCGCCAGCACCCAGCCCAACAGCGGTGCGAAGCAGACGCCCACCTCAACCTCCCGCCGCCCTGTCCCCCGTTGATCCGACGCATCATAGCACCATTCGCGCACCTGGTGGCGCTGGGCATCATACCCGGTTCCTAACAATGTGGTCAGGAATATCGCCACCGTCGTCAGGCCACACGACTGCGTCAGTACCATTCCATAGCTCCCGTATGCCAAGACCCGCGCCTGCGCCGGCGTCAATACCCCGAAGCGACTTGACACCTCCGCGATCCATTGTGATACTCCCCCTTGATGCGACATGTCTCCCTCCTGCTCCACCTGGTCGATTCAGCACCTTCCAGCGTAGCAGGGTGGCCTGTCGCATCGTTCTCTCTTAGCCTGTGTGTAAAGCAACTTGTGGGGGTAAACGGGCTTTCGCGTGAGAGATATCCTCGAAAGAAACGGTGTGGCACCCCCCGCTTTTGCCCGTTTCAGCCGCTTACAAGCACGTTTT
>JAABUO010001874.1_pt1 | contig 26441 bp, 30 predicted proteins | sample 5559291 | NCBI WGS metagenome assembly JAABUO01 (sample SAMN10711878, study PRJNA513372) | rock metagenome | isolation source: Antarctica rocks | place: Antarctica: Victoria Land, Finger Mt sud
AGAACAAGCCGGTCTAATAATTCATCGTGGTCTGATTCATGAGATCGGACTCTAATTGACGCATTGAAGAAGTCGAAGCACATTCGAGTCCAATCCTACACGAGTCATTCAATTAATCGTGAACGGTCATAGATGCAGAGACACAGTAAACACTACAGCTTCATCAGTCGTGATCACGATCATGTCTGCAACCAGAGAATTGCTGGTGCTCATCTGAGTGCCAAATGACGTTTTCCATTCCCTCACATCCCACTCCAAGCCTTCAGTGCTTATGGTAGCTGGTTGACCAATTGGCAGGATACCACAGGACGGGCCAAACCTGTCTGCGGGTAAATGTATCTTGTTCTCCCCAGGCTTCAACAGGAACGTGAGACTTTCTGGCCCAAAGAGATAAAGTCTGCCTTTCGTGGGGTTGTGCACGCTTTGCCAATAGAGTACGTGGATCGAGTGGAAGGACTGATCAACTCTTCCTCCGAAGCTACAAAAGGCTGCAATGTCAACGTTTTCATGTCGTTTGTAAATCGTGTTGATACATTTCATAAAGTCTGTGGAGTTTTGTTCACGGATGTGCAAGATCTCAACGCCGTGCTTGGAATAGTAGGATCTGATACCACTTTGGATGCTATCAAGGTCTCCACAGATGACGTCAGGCAAAAAGTTTGCCATGGATGGGTCACTCATTCCGTAGAAGAGACAGTTAGCTCCTCCATCCGCACAATATCTAATGCTGGCTTAGAACTCAGTTGGGCTTGCAATGTAAATCAAACCGTTGCGCCATAAAGACAGAAAGGTGGCGTTGCTCTCCGAGGGACACGTTTCATTAAGTATGATGAGAGCCAGCCTGCCTGTACGACCACCAAGCAGGCTATCTGGATCATGCGCCATTCCTTCCATCGTACAAGTCGAGCAGCGGCTCCAGACATGGTCACGTGAAGCAAATTTTCAGATCTGAACTTTCGTCATCAGCGATTCCTTGCCAATAGTGATCATGTCGTCCGCTCTTAGGTCAGCCGCAAGGGTGCTTGGACGAAGGCGGATCGTATGGAATGGACTGCGGAGGCCTTACACCACGAAGCCTGATGGAACGTGGCAACGACGTGGCATATATGGAGCAGGCGCACTTCTTGGTATAGGCACCTTGGCGTTTGCCACGAGAGGGAGGATGGTACATGCTGATGAAGCTGCAAGGGACGTTACTCCAACGGGAGCGCACAATATCTCTGATCAACGCGTACCAAAAATAAGTCCAGATGGTGACCAGAGTCTTCAGATGGAAGCTGAAGGCGAGTCTGAAGAGGAGGGTGCATATAATCCTGAAACAGGCGAGATCCACTGGGACTGCCCGTGTCTTGGTGGGATGGCCCATGGTCCGTGTGGGGACGAGTTTAGGCAAGCGTTTTCGTGCTTTGTTCATTCTGATGCCGATCCAAAGGGCATTGAATGCATTGATCGGTTCAAGTTGATGCAGGACTGCTTTCGAAAGCACCCGGATGTATATGCCGGTGAGCTTGCCGAGGATGCGTCAGAAGAAGAGGCCGAAGAAGCCTTGGCCTCAGCTGGGAATGGTGCTGCCGAAGGAGGCATCAGCTCGACGGTAAATGGAAGGTAAGGACTCCAACCCAAGAGCAATGAGAAGATACCATGGACAAAAATATGCATATAGCCTCCGCTCAATAAATACTCGACTCGACCTATGCATAGGTGGGTTTTGATCAACAGCGAGCAAGACCCGGAGATGGAAACCCTGCAATTTGCAAGTTGCAATTTGATAAGCCATTAGACTGTAGTGTTTTCGTCGTGCTTGTTTATCGATCATCTCCCATCGATGGCAACCTACGCCCAAGCTGCAGGCCAAAAAGGCAAGCAGAACGCAGAAGAGGTAAGCACTTTCTGATTTGAGCAATGTTTGACCTACCAGGCTCGAGCAAATCCTGTGGACCAAGTCTTGACCGATGACGGCCCGTCAACTGAGCACCTGATTGATATTAACGCAGCTGGAGAAGGAGGTCATGTTCACGTCGTTGACAGCAACTTTCGTGAGAAGGACGTCCAAACAGACTCGCAGGCTGAGCGAAGAGAGCGAGAAGAGGCACAAAAGTTGGAGCAGACCAAGCGTGCAGCCGAGAAGAAGAAAGCTGCAGCCGAGCAGAAGGCTGCGGATGTCAAGGCTAAAGCGAGACAGGAGAAGGAGAAGGCCAAGGAGAACGTCAAGAAGCACCCTGTGATGTTTGCGAATGGGATCATTACGGCATTTGGTGCGATAGGTGTTGGCTACCTGGGATATACCAAACACAAAGCTGGAGAGCTGAACTGGAAGCTGGCGTTTGCGGGGATTGGTGGGATAGCAGCGTTCTCACTCCTCGACGGCTTCGTCTCACGGCAACTGGCGAGTCGGAAGAGCGAGCAGGACTAGGAGGTGTGTGTTTGCTACATAAAGGGTTCTTGACTTCTTTTTCTCGTGTTTCCGTGATTCCAATTGTCGACGTGTTACATCTGCATCCCAATGAGCCATGAACACAATCTATAACCATGCCTTGAAGCAAGCGAATGGCATCAAGCGTGACCTGGACTTGCTGCAGCTGCAAAAAGCAGAGGCAAACGCAAACAGCCTCCTCGGGCAGCTGACCGCCTCGTTGGCTGCGTTTGCTCGCACTGTCGATGAATACGATGCAGCATCGCGCCGGGAGATGGTGGAGGAGAAGCGAGAGAAGGCGAAAGAGCGGGTGCTCAAGTTCAGACAAGACTTGCACGACTACAGACTCTCGTTTGCCGGGTTGAAAGCAGACAGGGAGCAGCACGAAATGGCGCAAGCGCGGGTGGATCTGATTGGGCGCAGGCCACATGCTTCTGCAACTCCGGATAATCCGTACGCGTATCAAAGACCCATCAATCCGGTAGCATCGTTTGAGGACGCCACAGTGCGACAGAAAGATTTTCTCGGCAAAACGGGTCAGCAATTGGACGAGTTCTTGGATCGTGGACGGCAGGTCTTGGGGGATCTGGCTGAGCAACGCGGAATCCTGCAAGGAACTCAGACCAAGGTCCGGCAGGCAGCTGAGACACTGGGAGTTTCTCGTGAGACCATTCGCAGTATTGAATATCGGTTGAGACAGGACAAATGGATATTCTACGCTGGTGCACTGTTTACTCTGGTTTGCTTTATTCTCATCATCAGGTGGCTTCGCTGATGGACGCCTTGCTTTATGAATCCACATCAGTTTTCAACCGCATGCCGAAATTTGAAGTCAAGGCACGATATGCACGTTCGCAGTTGAAGTGAAGCTGACCCTGGAGGGCAGAGTGGCTGCTACCAGACTCGTACAGCACGACTACTATAGCCCGATAGCTAGAACGTGTCAGAATTAAGAGCCACGTGATGTAGATTCTTCAACCAGATGCCTTCATCATGCAAGGAAGTTCGCGAGGCCTTGGCTTCGTGTCTGCAAAAGTCAGACTGTGTCTTGATCCATCGCAATACGCCTGCCGAGTGTTTGAAGGACCCGCAACTCTCAGAGACACTTCCCTTGCAGTGCAAATTATTGAGGAACAGTCTGCATGAGTGCAAACGAAGTCAACTGGACATGCGTAAGCGCTTTCGAGGATATGCACCTGTGATTCGACCGAGCGGGGACCCCGGTGGAAGCCTACCCGGAGAGAGTCAAGAGGAACAGTCGTGAAACAGTCAACTCTTCATTCTACCGGCATGACTACAATGATTTGACGAGGGAAGCGGCTAATTAGCTCATCGCTCTCTATAGCATATCCAAGATGGGGGTCGCTGTTACCACGGATGGAATGGACTTTGTGACTATCCTTTGCCAGGTTTTGGGCAGTCTCACCAACCAGATGCTCGAAGGAGAAATATGTAAATGACTGAGCCTGAAGCACGCTGCATTCACCTCCTATCATGCTTACAGTGGCTTCCCTTGCTATGTAGACTTGAATTCGTTCTACGCTCCTCGTGTCGCTTCCACGATGACGTTTGCACCGTGACTCGGAGTGACAATTCCCCGCAAATGCGGCCGTGTCGGGTGTCAAAACGTCGTCAAAATCCAGCATGTCGCCAATGCATCAGCCCACCCTCTGCCAGTCCTTTGTCCCCTCCCATCGCAGCACACAAGACAAGAGACTTCCATGTGCAGTGTGTTCAAGGTGCAGCTCCCCCCTGGACCTGCTGTTGGTGACATTACCCATGGACGAAAGGACAAGGGGCGCAACGACGACTCCTCTTCCTTGCCGACGCCCCAACCAGATCCGTACACAGGCCCTTTTGACGCAGCATTCCATGATGAGATTATGTCTATATTGACTCCTGGACGAGCTACATTAGATCTATTCTACACCCTCCCGCCCTGGGTATTGGAGGGCGAGGCCATTCCAATGAGCTATGTGCGCCACCAAATACCAAGTATGGGTCCGACTGCTTGGATGAATCTGGACTCTGCATCACATTTGCTGCAGTTACAGCCGGCCTCGTCAAGGTCGCCGGTAGAGCTCTTCCCGGTACACGACGTGTTCCTTCTCAGCCAGTGCGCGCACATGCATCAGATTTCCACGGTCGTGACGCACAACGCCCTGCTGCAGATGCCTACACTGCTCGTACACGACATGCCACACTCGCAAACGTTCAAGCTCTTGCTGTGGTGGCTGTATTTCAACGACGAAGAGGACTTGGTTGATCAATTGCAAGACATGACGTCGCCGCAGGAATTGCATGGATTTGCCGAGAATGCTCGCTATCTCGGGGTTGTCCATTTGGGTATTTTGCGAGCGATGGAGGCAGCCATCAAATCGAAGCGACTGTAGTCTTGGTTTTGTGTGCATATATCTTATTCATTGTAAGCTTTCGTCATAACCGCCAAGACCCAAGATCATCAAGTAGAGACAGCCTCCAGTATGTATTGCACGGTTCCTTTGTCCCCGATGGTGCCATTGACGGGGCCCTCCAGGTCTGCAGACTCATGTTCGTATTGCCTACTTGGCCCATTCGAGTCCCTTGTTGGTTGCCGATGCCTATTGAGGTCGATCCGTAGCTGCAAAAACATTTTCGTAGGATACGTATTGCCAGTGACTGTCTGTGCTGGGTAGTTTATGTAGAGATTCAGCAATTCGTCCACGACCTCTTCAATGTCTGCTACGTCGACTCGTACGTCTGGCATACCAGACTGGGCACGGGCGCCAGAGAGCTTGACAGCCAAGTCCAAATAACTCAGAGCCAGAACGTGAGGCGGGTACTGAAGAGGGAGCAAGGTCTTGTACGCATCGACGCTGACATCCCACGCAAGTTTTGCAACTTCCGTCGCGAGATGCATGGAGCGAGCGAACTTGATGATGAACCTCTGCGGATGGCGGAACCGGAAATCAAAGCACGAGGTCTCCAGGACCATGCGTTCCAATCCAATCAGTCTTTTCCGCTGGTCTTCCAAGGTCTGGGATTCGATGTTTATCTCGGGACCGTTGGGATGCCGCACCTGGTACGAGGCCAGCAGGATCTCCCTGAGCTTCTTTTGTGTGTCCTCCATCTTGCATGCCACAAACAGACAAGCAGCCGCCGTGTCACTAAAGACAAAGTGGTCGGCCATGGGATAGAAGAGATGGAAGCGATGAAACAGCACCATCGCCGTGCCCATAGTCCTGACGGGGAAGCGTAGATGCTCTCCCACCGAGCGGATCCAGTAGCACGCCTGAAAGCGGATCTGCTGCTCCTTGCTCTCGCTCATTGCGCCTCGTGCCAGCGCACACAGTTCCCCGATCTGCTCGGCCTTGTAGTACGGCCGCGAGCGCTGTGTCTTCAAAGGATGCGTGTCTTCTCTCTGCCCATCCTGCGGCGAGGTCGGAGTCAGCGGCGAAGTCGGTGAGTTCTGCTCCATGCGCGTGGGCTCGTGTCGTTGGTCACCACGGAATGAAGGCACTCAAGGCACTCTCGCTGCCTCTCGTGCTCTGGCATGGTTTGGGAGACTCGTTTGAAGGAATGCAGGACTTGCGCGAGGCTGTGCTGCAACATTACCCCGGGACCTTTGTCCACGCAGTCGCCCTCAGCGACGATGTGGACGCAGACAGACGGGCGACCTTCTTTGGCAAAGCAGACCAGCAGGTCCAGCAGGTATGTGAGCAGCTGGCGTGCATCAAAGAGCTGCAGGACGGATTCGACGGCATCGGGTTCAGTCAAGGCGGGCAGTTCCTTCGCGCATACGTAGAGCGCTGCAATGCGCCTCCTATGCGGAGACTAGTCACCTTTGGGGCTCAGCATAATGGGATCGCTAAAGGGCCGCGATGTGGAGACTCGGACTGGCTGTGCAAGTCTGCAAACAGCCTTCTGGAATCGAATACGTGGTCTGCATGGGTGCAGTCACACATCATTCCGGCACAGTACTTTCGAAATGGGGAAGCCATAGACACCTATCTCCAACACTCGAGCTTCCTGGCTGATATCAATAATGAAAGGGAAGTGAAGAATATGACGTATGCTCAGCGCTTGTCGCGTCTGCAGACACTTGTCATGATCATGTTTGCCGACGACGATACCGTCGTCCCCAAAGTCTCTAGCCACTTTGGCGAGTTCAACTTCACGAGCGGCCAGACGACTCGATTGGAGGACCGACCGATCTTCAAAGAGGATTGGATAGGCTTGCGAGAGTTGGCAGATCGGAATGGATTGAAATATGTGACAATAGCCGGCGCCCATATGAGGTTTAATGAGTCAACCTTCCTTCAAATTGTCGAGACCTTTCTCGCAAACAAGCAAGAGGAGGTCGTGGAGGACCACAGCTCGAAGCAATTCTACTTTGACCATTGATCCACGCCCCCGAGATCCATCATGCATTACGACGACCCACAACCCCACGGATTTGCTTTTTATCTGGTGCTTCATCCCTTTATATGTATACGGTATGGCCACAAATGCCTTCAAAGAAGGTCAGAGAGCCAGATAGGCAGACTCGTGCTCAGCGGCGTCTTGATGTGAATGCCTTTCAGTCCCTCGAAACCGTTTGGAATATAGGCTTTCGTCATTTTGTCGACGACCACCTGAATATTCTCATCGAGCTCTTCCGCAGAGAACGAGGAGAGCCCAATTTTGATGGATGTGCATGTGCCTGGTGCAAGATGGACCAAGGTGGAGTTCAAAGCCTGCTCCACCTCCTTCTTCAAATGTGCCGGAGTGCTCTTCTCCGTAAAGTCAATGGGAAGGGGAAGTTTTTTGCGAGAGATGAAGGTCTTGCCGAGGAGGTTGGGAAGGAGGGGAGAAACTCTGCTGTCTGCGAGAAAGACGTCATACCCGTCTCGAAGCTTGCGTCGGGCCTCAAAGGTCTTGTACTTGCCTTTGAGTTTCGTGACACCCACGACTTTGCTCACTCTGTCCTCGATGGAGGCAGCCTTCACCAGCTCTTTGTATTGGCGCTGCGGGTCCTTTGCAATCAAGCACACGGCACTATCCTTTGCGTGGATTGCGTGCTTCAACGCGATCCGGGCAGGTTTTAATCGGCGGTGTTCGGAGATGTATTTCACGGTCGTAAAAACCAGGTAGATGGAGATATCCGCGCTAGCCTCCGCCAGTAGACTGGGCCCCTTCGCCTTCTCCTTCTCCTTCTCCTCGCTCTGACGCTCGACGTACTGCAGCAATGCGCGGACTGCCTTGAGGGTCTGGCCCTGGTCGATGGACGGCTGCTGCGTTGGCTTCTTCATGATGGATGGATTCAGGCACCAGACGGAGTTGGTCCGACAACGCACCAACACGCCCAACTGTCGACCAATCAGCATGGACGAATGAGGCTACGGGCAGATAGGAGAGGTGCGGTCGTCGATGGGCTCGTTTCTCCGCTCGATTGTTGCGTCGCCGCGAGTGAGGAACGACGACAAGGGCACCGGCACTTCGCTGGACATGGCCTACATCACAGACACCATCATCGTCATGAGCCTCCCTGCGCCTTCCTTCCCCGAGACCGCATACCGCAATCCCCTGCCGCAGGTGCTCACATTCCTCGACACCTACCATTCAGGGAAGTGGCGGATCTTTGAGTTCCGCGGCGAAGGAGCCGGGTATCGCGATGCGGCCTTTCGCAACCAGGTCGAGCACTACCCCTGGTCCGACCACCACCCGCCTCCCTTCGAGCTGGTGCCGCTTATTGTCGACTCTATGCAGCAGCATATCACTGCTGCGAAGGGCAACGTCACTGTGCTCCATTGCAAGGCAGGCAAAGGTCGGACGGGGAGCATGTCGTGTGCCTATCTCATTGTCCATCAGGGATGGACTGCAAACGACGCCATGAAGCACTTTACAGCAAAGCGGATGCGAATGGGTGAAGGGATCAGTATCCCATCGCAGCAGAGGTGGCTCCGCTACGTCGAGAGGTGGGCCCTGGACAAGCGCGCCTACAGCGATTTCCAGCTAGAGATCTTGGAGATGCAGGTAGTTGGACTTCGCGAGCATGTGTGCCTACGGATTGTCGAACATGATGGGGACAGCAAGAATCGAAAATTAGTCATTCGACATACATTCACCCCGTCGGAGGAGCAAGCAGGCGGGGCGTCCGTACGGTATACGCCCTCAAAGGCTCTCTTCACCGGCTGTAATGTAAATGTGGATGTGGGTATTCAGCATAGGACTTGCTAACGACAGGTGGAGAGGAGGGTGTCGCGGAATGGCTTTGCGCTTGCCGTGGCGCATAGCTGGTTCAATGCATACTTTGAGGGAGACAGCACGGGCGGTGAGTACCATGTAGAGTGGGCTGCCATGGACGGCATTGCTGGGACGAGGATTTTGGGGATGAACGCACTAGACAGCATAACGATTCGGTGGAGAGTTAGACAGGAGTAATAGTAGACAATGTACATTCAACCATCACCAGAGTGGCGATGCACCGGTCAGTGGGTTCGTGGGAATTGGGATATCACGTATTCGCTCCTCCATCTGAAGGCGTTCCTTCCCGTCTCTTCCATATTTCATGTCCCATTGCTCTCCGCCAGAGGGATATGCGCCCACCATCGAGAATGCAACCTGCGAGGCGACTGCTCGGTGCGTGCATCCGGCCGGGATGACAATCACATCGCCTTGGCCAACTCGCTCACGCACACACCCTTTCGGATCCGTCTCCGATGCGCCAAACTCCACATCCGCGGTCCCGCAGATGATGCTCTCGTTAGCTTCTGGTCAAAGGCAAAGGCAAACCCTAGGCTCTCGTGCGTCGTGGAGTGGTAGTGGAATTGGCGGTACATAGGGAACCTCCATTGCGGCGTCCATCCATTCCTCGTGAAGCTTGCCTCGATGTGCTCGGCAGAGGTGGATGCAGGGAATGCTTGTCGAAATATAAGCAGGGGGTGTTTTGAGTTGGGAACGGTGTCGGTTGCATGCAGGAGATGGCGGACGACAGACATGACGGAGAGTGCATTACTCCTCTCTCTATATATACAAGATGTGAAAAGACCTTGCTGTGCTTGACGAGACTACATCCCACAGAGGATGGTCGAGGGGCATTTGTGGCATGACCGGACCGTCACGTTGATGTGGCTTCCATAGCCTCTGGCTCATCGCCGGATCGAGAGCTCGTAGCATTTGATCTCCTTTCGCCACCACGTTTTATACGATCCTCCCAGTACTGCGTGTGGTAGCCGGACTCCTTCATTTCATTCAATGCCGTCTTGGCTCGTGCATCGTTCATGAAAATGCATTGCTGGATGATGCCTCCATATACTTCACCATCCGGTACATAGCCAGCGACTTTCATTTCTTCAAGATATTGGAAAGCCTCCTCCATTTGCCTCGATGTGACGATACTCATGATGAGGTACTTGTACGATGCCGCATTGCGCTCGATACCTTTCATTCGGAAATCTGCAAACGCCTGTAGCGCCAGATCCTTTTGCTTGGTGCGTATGCAGCCCTTCAAGATTTCATTCAGCGTATCTGTGTTCGGCTCCAGTTTGAAAGAAGCCAGGTCGTTGTAGGTCGCCCATGCGCGATCGATGTCTTTTTGAAGGCCGCACGCACGGATGACTGCATTTATGGCATTGATACTCACTTGTGAGCCTTCATTTTGCAGGTCTTGCAAAGTAAAGAAAGCTCTGTCAATGATGTCGACGTTTACGTTGATTGCCTCCACTATAGAGTCAACGGTGCCCATAGTAGATGGGACATCCGTATTGGCCATGATGGTGAGTACCTTGAATGCATTCTTGACATCCCCTGCTCGGCAATAGGACTCGATGAGGGGGGCAAAGTGCTCCTCTTGGAAGGTTATTTTGCTTTGGGAAAGATTCTTGAGAATATCAGTGGCTAGTTCCGGGAGGCCGGAGGCTCCTGCCAGATTGAGGAACTGTATGGCAAGCTCTTCACTGTCGAACATGAATCCTTTGAACTCGCGTATGGCCTTCCAGACTTCTCTGCTACGGTCAATCTGTACGTTAGCCTTAAAAATATATCAACCAACCTCGCCGCAGTATACCATGCATGCCAAGACATCGAGATGTGTCCCGGACGGGAGCTGGTAGTTGTAGTCTATCCCATACCTGTACAAATTATACGTAGGTTCCGCGTCGTACTTTGATGCGAAATGCTGGATAATGCCTTTCATCTGCAGCTGCGGTATTGGAAACTTGTGCTCCCTCATATGCAGCGTAAGGTCATAAAGCAGGATCCACTCCTGTCGACGCTGGTAATAATCCATGAGGTGGTCGTACATGGTCACAGTGAAGGGGATATAGAACTTCTTTGCCTCATCCATACAGTGTTCTCGAAGTTCCGTCTTTCCAAGTATGGCAGCCGCCTGTTCATTAGCTCATCATTTTGCTGTAGAAACACACGCAAAAGAGGTTCTCCATGACCTCGGAGGTAGGCACGACGGCATGATTGCGGAGATCTTGGTAGAGTGAGAATACCTGCGACGCACCGCTTTTGGGAGCACACGCCTTTAGTGTGGCGTGCATGAGCTCAGCATAGACTGTAGCCGTAGGTTTGAATTCGGGTCGAGTGGCTAGTCTTCTCGCCGTCGTAATGACACTGCCAAACTGCGTGGATTTGTTCCATCCGGCCATGGCTCGCTCAACGTCTGCAATTCCCTCCACCAACGGTAACGCATCCAGACTCGACGGGGCCTTTCTCTTGACTGCATCATTCGGTTGGGGGAATCCGAGAATCTCTTCTGGGAGTATCCGCAGCAAGCGTTTCCGGTCCTTTGGTGACAGTGTATTGTCTGGGTTTATTTCAGATGCGCCAGCTGAAGCGCTGGACAGACGCCTAAGGCATCTCTTACCAGGGAAGAGCACTAGATTCAGGCACCTTGGATGGGAGCCCGTCAGCACTCTAAGCTGAGACCGAACCATCCCCGCTTTATATTTTCCACGAATAGTGTCCGGCAGGCACGCACTCGCTGACAAGACAAGATGGACACTACGCTCCCTGATGCAATATTACATTCAATGTCTACACACTGTCTTTGCCCCCAGTCAATGCTGTGCGCCAAACTACACATGCTCCCCCGACTCCATGCTCCTTTTGTGCTTTGTGGATCGTGCAGGCGTCGCTGGACGTTCCCATATTCGAGGCAGGCTTGTGTACAATGTCTCCTCGTGCAGTCTCTTTTTTGCTCGTGGAGGCGGAGGCGGGGTGGGTGGTAGATGAGCAGGCGGGGGCGGGCTACCCGGGAATCTCTCCTGAAGGCCCATATCCCACATCTGTTGCTCGGTCTGTCTGTCATGCTTCATGTCGAGATACTCATAGTACGCGTCTTCCATATCCCATAACGTCCAGTCGGATGCGTCAGACTCATCATCTTGCTCATTCGGACTAGACGCCGAGGCTTCGTCAGATCCAGAATGTGTGTGGTCGGATGCCACGCCATGGACATCTTCTTCCCGCTGTGAAGTGACCGGTGATGCTAAAGAGTCATTCAATGGAGAGGAATCTCTCGGGGCTGACCGATCACTCTGCCCATACTCCTGCTTTCTCTCCTTCGGCTTCACATCCATAACCACACCCTCTTCCTCTTCCTCTTCCTCTTCCTCCTCATCAGTATCATCCTCGCCTACACCTAGTAATTTGAGTGCAGCGTAGACCCGCGCTGGAGTGACTTCCTCATTCCTCGGTTCGGCCGGTGACCGACTGGAGAGCGTCAGATAGAGCGCCAGATGGACAGTCCGGCGGGTGAGCTGGCAGACGAGATTATGCATGAACTCCAATGCATTCGCAGTGAGACAAACTTCACCAAGTTTGTCCTTCGACTTCTGGTGAAAGTAGACAGTAAGCATCTTGATGATTCGGTTCGTATTTAGGAGTGCATTCATGGCATCGGGAGCTGACGGAACTAAAGTAAGGTCCATATGCTTTGCCGGTCGCGTGGAGGCTCCATCATCTGCATGGCATGAACCGTCTGACGAATTGACAGCGCTCGCAGCGGTATCAGAATGGCCATCGCTATGCATGCTCTCTTCTCTGCTCTCGTGCTCGTCGCCTTCATCTGATCTCGACTCATTGTCACTTCGAAGACCTCTGTTAGGATCCCTACCCTCCTCGGGTTCTGAAACCTCCGTTCCACGAATCATGCACCCGTTGCCACATTGACCCTCCTCTTGCTTTTCTCTACCTTGCCTTGCCTCCTCATTCCCAAATCTACCCTCCCTCGCCTTCGCCATGTCCATGCAACGCCATTTCCAATCAATGGCTTGTTTATGGTAATCATACTTTACGACATCCCATCCCCGCTTCTCCAACTGGCGCAAATCCTCAAATTCCGCTGCGACCCCGAGACTCATCGATGCCTGCTCCTCCACATCAATCCACTGCCCCGACAGCTCTGCCGCAGCAGGGAGTTCCTCGTAGACCACACTCTTGGGGCACGCCTGTGCGGCGTAGTGGAGGTGGTGCAGGTACTCCTGGACCTGCACCACGCTCTTTGTGCGCACGCGCTGGGCAATGCGCAGGATATCGCGACGCCCGCATCTCTCGAGTGCGCGGAAGAAGTCTCTCTTCTCCTTTGCTGTCCATTCCACGCCAACCACCTCGGAGGCTGTGAGTTTCAGGTTGTCGTCTGTGTCGTTGATCTCCTTGCGAAGGAGCTGCAGGTAGGCCTGGCTCATCTCCCCATCTGGCACGTGATGGCCGCAAAGCTGCATGCCCTCCACGCCCGCCTGGCCCTGCCGCACGCCCTGCCCACCAGCAGCCTGGCGCGGTGCTTGGTGGACAAGAGCGTGCTGCGGCCGCCCCACAACGAGTCGCTGGCGGTGCTCGGGAATGAAATCGGCGGGTTCGTCGTGACGGAGCACCTGGCCAAGAAGTTCCCGCGTCTCCCCGGCTCCATCATCGGCGCCGCCTTGCGTGGATACGTAGGGAACAACACGCTGGCCAGTCTGGGACGGGAGTGGGGCGTCGAGGCGAATGCAGACGAAGGTAGCCTGCAATTCAAGCTGGAGAACAAACCGCAGCATGCGACCCGCCCTGACCGCTCCACCGAGATCAACGAAATCTACGCAGACATGGTGCGCGCAGTGTTTGGAACTGTGCATGTGCATGGGGGAATGGCTGCCACCTCGGATTTTGTGCACAAGCATGCGCTCTCTCGATACCTCGACCTGCCCTCTCTCTTTCGCTTCTCACAACCCACGCGCGAGTTATCACGGCTGTGCGAGCGGCTGGAACTCGCGCAGCCTGTTTCGCGGCTCGTTAGTGAGACTGGACGGCTGAGTAGGGCGCCGGTCTTCAACGTCGAGGTGTTTGCCGGTGTGCATTCGCTGGGGCAGGGTGCGGGAGCTAGTCTGGCAGAGGCCAAAGTGCGCGCCGCAGTGAATGCTCTGATTGGATACTACATCTACACCCCTTCCTCCGACGAATTCATGATTGAGCATGGCTCTGTTGTGGTTTGACATCAGCGTCAGAGATCAGGATGGCAGGTGAACAGTGTGAAATGTAAATTAACGCCTGTCTATTCCATCCTCCATATCTCTACCCAACAAGCCTCTATCTAATCAGAATCAGAAAACACCTCCTCGCCACGCTTTCGACGGGCCATGCGCTCCTTCTTCTTTTTGCGTGCCTCGGATGAAGTCAACTTGACTTTCTTTTTGATTTCCACCTTGTTCCCAAACGCATCAAATTGCTCCTCGGCTTCGTGCTCCTCAATGCGTGGTCCGGCTCCCTGTCCTTGCACCCACGAATGTCCGCTCGCTTGCATCTTCCCGTCCAACACAGACCAAATTTCCTCCGTGAGGCCGCGTGTGAATTCCGAAGAGTGCGTAATAATGATAACACCACCACCGAATGACTTCAGGGCAGATTGCAGTGCGGCAAGAGAGTCTCGGTCAAGGTAGTTGGTGGGTTCGTCAAGAACAATAAGATGCGGTCGTAGCCAAGAGCCAGCTGCCAAAACAAGCTTGACCTTCTGACCACCTGAGAGACCTCGAATGCGCGAGTGCGACACAAGCTCGGCCTCGAGCCCCAAGAGTGCGCAGTGGGCTTCGATTTCCTTGCGCGTCAGCGGTCGGAATTGTCCGGATGCAAGCGCCTCCTTCATGTCCACCTCTGCGACCAACTTGGCATGCGACTCTAGCAGCTCAGAGCGCGAGAGCCATGCATTGTCGTTGCTGAGCATAGGAGTCCATCGCTCGTTCTTCTGTCCGACGTTCTCTCCAAGGGCAAAGGAACATTCGTATTCGTAAGAGTTTTTCAGTTTCCTTCGTGAGTGGATTCCGATAACCCTTCGTTGTGTACCTTCAACCTTGTAGATCTTGTTCATAGCCTCCTCGTCATTCTGAGTGATCTGGCGGGCGGCTTTGTCGAGCATCAGCCTGTCTTCACCAGTCTGGAAGCGCCATTGAATGTATTCACTCGGGGTCGAGTCCAGGTGGTTCTCAATGACTGAAAATGCATGCTGCGCAACATACGCAATTCGGCAATTCTCGTGTTGGTAGACCTGCCCGTGTGTGGGGATAAGTTCGCCAGTCAGGACTTTTATCAGAGTCGATTTCCCAGCGCCATTCGGACCAATGACAGCAATTCGAGATCCCAAAGAGCATTGGAAAGTGATATCCTTGATCTGTGGCGCATGCGTGCCAGGGTATGTGAAGGACATGTTGGTCACTCGCACGATAGCTTTGGCTTTTGTCTTTACACCTTCGAGATAACCGGGTTCTGGGAAATGGAAAGGTGCTTCGGAGTCCGAAAGATCGTAGTAAGACTTAGCAGCAGGAACACGTTTCACGAGTTCAGCAAGATTGCCACGGTAGAGTTTCAGTTTGAATCGCTCGTAGTGAACAATGTATTGGACAACGTTGTCGAGGAAGCCGCTGTCGTGTGACACAATCATCGATGTGACTCGTGTTTGCGATTTGAGGAAGTTTTCCAACCATGCCACGTTGACCACATCAAGGTGGTTGGTCGGTTCATCGAGAAGGAGAATGTCTGCACCAGACAGGATTGCGCCGGCAAGAGCCAACTTCATCTTCCATCCACCAGATAGAGAGGATATAGCAGCAGTCCGCATGCTCTCAGTGAAGCCAAACTCTGTCAGTGAAGCAATGACTTTCTCCCGTGGAGCGTCAACAATTGGGTTGTTCATCGTGTATTCGACGACGGTAGTGTCAGCCTCGGAAGCATCAATGTCATGCTCGACGTACACTGTCTTCAGTTCACTCGCTGGAGGAAACCCGTCCACTTTGCCTTCTGCAATGGATCGCATGAGGGTTGATTTTCCGGATCCATTCGGTCCGCAAAGACCGTATCGACGACCTCGTTTCAGGTGTAGGTTGGTTCGGTTGAGAAGAATTTTCGCTCCGTAGGCCAACGAGAAGTCGCAGTTGCACAGATCTTCTCCGTCATCGTCATCGACATTATCGTCATCGCTATATGCACCGGCACTCGAGACAGAGCGCTTTCGAAGTGTTTCTGTGATTGCGCGTGCTTCCGTAGGGAAAACAGCTGCAAGGAAAGGAGTAACATTCTCATACCAGAGCTGACTCTCGTTGTTCTTCTCATCAACAAGCTGCGCGGCAATGGAAGCCACATATTGTAGGATGTCTCCGTCCTGCTCATTGTCCCTGCCATCTTCCTTGAGAGTGGCAGTGACAATGTTATCCAGCGTGGAGCGAACGACACTGACGTACCCAGCCGAATTTTCGGGGATCTTTCCGTCGACCACGTTACCAACGCGAATAAGAGTTGCCAGAGCGCGCTCCGTAACACTTCGAGCCTCAGGGTCAGCCATGTTGTCGTGGTTGGTCTGTAGGGCAGGAATGAGTTTTTGTAGGAAGGGTGCCACTACTTGAGGATCGTCAACAAGTTTGCACATGTTATCGATAATGACAGCAGCCTTTCTCTTGATGGTAGTATCGCGCTCATTCAAACCTCGCGAGAGTAAGGGAACCATGATCGAGAGGGTGGACGATCCGACTTCCTGTACAAAAGTGGTTGCGCCAAGAAGATGCACCGTTTCTGGGACATTTTCTGGCTGTGCAATGCAGCGAATCAGAGCGGGAATGAAGCGGTCAATATCCGCATTCTGAATCAGAGAGCAAACGCGCTCCATAGTCTCTTTAGCAGCCTTCTTGACTTCAGGTTTGGTATCCCACATTGCCTCGCTCATGACTGGTACAAGGTCGGGCAGACGCACAGACAGTTGTGATGGAGCGCACGAAACCAGTCGGTCCACGCATTTGAGAGCAAGCAGTTTTTCTCCAAACTTGTTGCCAGTTATGATGGCATTGTGTAGCGGAGGGAGGATGGCCTTGACAGCCTGTGGGTTGGCCGCACCAACAATGGCAAGAGCAGCCTTTTGCGCGAGATCGCGTCCATTAGCGGTGGCATTCTTATCTCCAACTCGCTCAATGATGGTGCCGAGGAGTCCAGAGACGAGGCGGGGCTCGACAGCAGCGTCCATTTCCCTGGCGGCCAGGGCGACAACAGCCTCGAGGGCCTTTTCGCGTCGGTTCACATCCTTCCGGTCGAGAAGAGAAGCGCGCAGACCAGCAATGATGGTGGGGGAGGTGGTGGTCGAGGTTGCAGAGGCGAGCGCCAAAGCGGCGGCCGGAATGTCACCCTTGGCGGCGAGGTGCAGATTGTCCAGCAGCTCAGCGACGCCCTTCTTCTCCAGGCCGGAGGTAGCTATCCTATCTTCTAGGGAGGCAGCCTGTTCCATGATCCCAGGCATGATTATTCGGGGAATGAGAGTGTGGTTGAGAGGGGTAGGTGGAGAGAGAGGAATGAAAGGAAAAAAAAGGGTTGTGTATTTTATTTGCTGTCGGCTGTTCCTGGATTGGTGCCTGAATTTGAAAAAAAAGGAAAAGAATTTAGAAAATATAAATATATAAATAAAAATAAAATAAAAAGGGAATGTGCCTGAAGGAGACGAGGGAAGGCGGGCAGGAAGAGAGATGGAAGAGGGATGAGGGAAGAGGGAAGAGAGATGAATGGAGTGGATGGGAGAGGAGATGGAGGAGAGAGAGAGAAGGGAAGGGAAGACAAATAGATTCTGTGACATCACGCACAGTGGGATACTTCTCCTACAGACATCCCATCCAGTTTGGCCGTCTGCACCCTCGCCCCCCCATCTATCAAAGTGCAACACCATCGTGGATCCGTCCGTCCTTCGAGAACCCTCTCGAATATTCTCCCCGTATCGCCCACCGCCCACACATAAAATCCCTGCCAGGCACACAACCCTCACCATCATCTCCCTTCCCACACAACTATGAGCGTCGTCGGCATCGACCTCGGGAACGACAACACAGTCATTGCTGTGGCGCGGAACCGTGGCATCGATGTGATTGCAAATGAGGTCTCCAACCGCGCTACCCCCTCCCTCGTCGCATTCGGTGCCAAGAACAGGTACATTGGCGAATCCGCCAAAACCCAAGAGATCTCCAACCTGCGCAACACGGTCGGCTCCCTCAAACGGTTGCTGGGGAGGACTTTCTCGGACTCGGAGATGAAAATAGAGCAGAACTTCATTCCCGCCCGCCTGGTTGACGTGAAGGGCGCCGTGGGGGCTGAGGTGGATTATCTGCGGGAGAAGGTCCACTTCACCAACGTCCAGCTCGTGGCTGCCTACCTCTCAAAGATCAAGGCTACAACCTCGGCGGAGATTAAAGGCCCAGTTACGGACTGCGTGCTCTCGGTCCCGGCCTGGTTCACCGATGGTGCCCGGCGAGCCCTGGTGGATGCTGCGGAGGTGGCTGGCCTCAATCCCCTGCGGATCATCAACGACACTACAGCAGCTGCACTCGGCTACGGAATCACGAAAACAGATCTGCCAGAGGAGAAGCCGCGGATCGTCGCTTTTGTAGATATTGGACACAGCAACTACACGGTGTCCGTGGTTGCCTTCTTGAAGGGCGGCCTGACCGTGCGGTCATGTACATGGGACCGGCACTTTGGTGGACGGGATTTTGACAAGGCGCTCACAGATCACTTTGCCGGCGAGTTCAAAAGCAAATATGGCATCGACGTCCTGTCCAACCCCAAGGCACATTTCCGAGTCCGTACGGCCGTGGAGAAGGTGAAGAAAATCCTATCGGCAAACTTGCAGGCACCGCTAAACATCGAGTCGGTGATGAATGATGTGGATGTCACCGCCTTGATTACACGCCCGGAGATGGAGGCACTTGTCGAGCCCCTCCTGCAACGAGTCCACGACCCTCTGGCCAGAGCTCTTGCTGCTGCCAAGCTCTCACCAGCAGACATTGATGCGGTGGAGATGGTTGGTGGATGTACGCGTGTGCCCTGCCTGAAGGAGCGCATTGCTGAATTCTTTGGCAAGCCACTCTCTTTTACCCTCAACCAAGACGAAGCGATTGCTCGTGGCTGTGCTTTTGCATGTGCTATTGTATCGCCCGTCTTTCGGGTGCGCGATTTCGTCATCCATGACACCATCAACTATCCCGTGGAGTTCTCCTGGGAAACGAAACCCGATATCCCTGACGAGGAATCAAGTCTGCAAGTATTTCCGGCTGGAAATACCGTCCCAAGCACGAAAATCCTCACATTCTACCGAAAGGAACCGTTTGACCTGGAAGCTCACTACGTCGATGCACGAACCCTACCTGGGACCACTACGCCGTGGATAGCTCGCTTCGCCATTAAAGGAGTCACGCCAAATTCGACTGGCGATTTCTCCATTGTGAAGGTGAAGGCCCGGGCTAATGTCTATGGCTTGGTGAATGTGGAGTCGGCCTACGTTGTCGAGGAGCAAGAAGTCGAGGAGGTGGTCAAGGAAAAGCCGAGCGAGAAGGAGAAGCCAAAGGAGAAGGTAAAAGAGAAGACTCAAAAGAAGGACAAGTCGAAGGGAGAAGAAAATGAAACCGAAAAGGAGCAAGACACCGATATGGCTGGTGATGAACCGGCGAAGGAGCCGGAGGAGGAGCCGGAGAAAGTGCGCAGGGTCAAGAAAATGGTGCGCAAAGCCGACCTCTCGATCGTAGCTGCCAGTCATGCTCTCGAGCTTGGAGTCAAGCAGGCGTTGAGTGAGCGTGAGAACCAAATGATTGTCGAGGACAAGCTTATGGCTGATACGGAGGACAGGAAAAATGCATTAGAGGAGTACATTTACGAGATGCGTGGCAAGATCGATGACCTATACGCAAAGTTTGCCAGCGAGCAGGAAAAGCAGACGGTGCGACAACGGCTTTCTGCGACCGAGGATTGGCTGTATGACGATGGCGAAGACGCGACCAAGGCCGTCTATGTGGCCAAGTTCGAGGAACTGATGTCCCTTGGTGGACCCATCCGCATGCGCTACCTCGACGCGGAGAATGAGAAGAAGAGGCTGGTGGAGGAGAAGATTGCAAAGGAGAAGGCGGCTGCCGCCGAGGCGCGGGCCGCGGAGACCAAGGCTGCCGAGCAGCGGGCCGCGGAGGCAAAGGCCACGCAGACGGCCGACAAGGAGGTCAATGGAGACGCGAATCCGGACACGGCCATGACGGATGCAAGCGATATTGCAGACGTCGACTAGTATAGATATAGATTTAGAATGCATTGATGCTCCAAAATAACCACTTGCACGACACTCTAGAGCCATGACTACTTGCCCTGCGGACGTTTCCAAAAGTACTGTTTGTGGGTTTGACGGCAGGAGCGCAGTCCGCGGCCTTTGAAGAAGTACTCATTCTCGAGCGCCTTGCCGGCCGCGTCCTTCCCCGTGCGCTCAATCACCCCAATCGACGGGCTCCCGTGCAGCATCTCCACAAACCCTGGATCAGCCAGCACGGGGAAGAGGGGCCGCAGGGCACTTAGGTTGGTGGTTGCCGTGCTGCTGTACTCCAGATGCAGCACCAACTCTGCCAGCGTCTCCTCCATGCTCAGCCCCGTGGAGGCGGCGGTGGATGCAGCAGGCGGAGATGCACCCTCCATCGCATACGGCGGCTCCGTCAACGGCGACGAAAGCTCTCCTGTGGATCCTTGCTCGTCACAGGTGAGGAGGATACGCGTGCCGAGCATCTCGAGCAGCAACCCCCGCTCGTCCATCACTGCCGCGATGCTGTCTCCGCGCGCAACAGGCCGCGCGATGCCGTCGGTGGTGGTCAGCGTGCATCCATTCCACCCGACGCACTCAAGGATGAGCTCACGCGTGCGTGCATCCTCCAAACGCACGCGCGCATGCACGCGACTCAGCAACGCGTTCGTCTGCGAGGGACAAAAATCCGCCAGCTTGCTACTTCGCCCCACAGTCTGCGGCACGCGGGTCACCTGCAGCGTCGGCAGCGCGGCGGACGCCGGTGACGATTGTGCCTCCCGGGCGAGTCGAGCAGGCGAGGTGAGGATGGGCGATGGGTAGGGGTTCCTGGTGTCATGCTCGCGCTTGGTCCGCTTGATATGCTTCTGCGGTGTCCCGTAGGCGTAGAGTGGCGGCAGCAGGGCTGGTTGGGTGGGCCAGGGCGCGGTCATTGGTGGTCCCTCGCCACGTCCACACCCAATCACGAAGTCCACGCGAAGTCATGTGATGGAGAAGGGAAATAAAATCACATGGCAACTCCGGTCTCTATGAACTCCTGCTCCTTGCTCTCCTCCTCCGCCGAGGCCGTGTGCTTGTCGATGAAGGACAGCTCCCTGTCCGCCTGCGCTTCCTGGGACTGCTTGCGGTCCATGCGGCGCAGGAGTGTGCCGCGTGCAAGCACAGCCAGCATGACCACCAGGTGCACGCTGTAGATGATCCATCCGGTGGGGAAGGTCCCGATGTGTCGGCCGGGGATAGCGTACGGCGGCTCCACCCCGGCCTCCCACGGCGCAAAGTTCCCCACCACATAGCGCACGATCTGGTCCGCGGTGCGCGTGATATTCACCGTCTCCTGGCCCCGCTCGATGCGCAGACGGACGGTAGGGAGGAGAAACGGCTGCAGGTCCTCCTCCATCAGCCGCTCTCGGTTCAGCCGCGCCACAAAGCGCCAGACGTGCATGGTGTGCACTTCGGCAGCCGAGACCATGTACTCGGACCCCACGGAGGCCAGTCGCTCTGTGGAGTGTGGGAGCAGCTCGTCCTCCACGACGGCATCCGCAAACTCCAGGCAGGCGCACATGAGAAGGGAGGGGGGTTGCTGCGAGCCCGGTCGGCGATAGAAGCGCAGGTCGATCGCAAAGGTGCCGTTGGAGGTGTCAAAGTAGGGCACGTTGTAGCACAGATGGCCGTCCAGCTCCTCGGTCAATGCCTGGGATGCACTTGTCCCCGCCGCCTCCATCTTGCAGTGAGCATTGACCTCTGCCTCCCACTCACTCAAGCTGGCCACTGCCCCAATCACACACAAGCTCCATAGCGCAAACATATCCTTCGATCACCCTTCGTCACTCCCTACTCCGTCATCTTCGACTAATCACATGGAGCCCGAGCCCTTGGCCTTTGCACACGACATGGACGCCCTGCTCCGGGAGTACAGTGACTTCCTCCGCTCCCTGCAGCGCCGCTCCGTCGACACCGCGCTCGTGACGACGCTCGAGGAGAAGAGGCTCCTCGTCCACGTTGCCGCCAATGGCTGGACGGTCGATGATGACGACCGGGTCTACGAGTCTGCAGAGGCGCTCCTCATGGCCTGCAGCCCGGCCTTCACCCAGCACTGGCACGCCCGTCTGCTGGAGAAGCTGCAAGCGCTGGACGCGACACCGATCACTGGGGGAGAGGAATAGTAAATTATACGGACAGGTGCCTAGTTTGCCTTCTTGCCTCCCGTGCTGCTGGTGCTACTCCGGGCCGGCGCCGGTGATGTGGCAGAGCCATTGACAGGCATGGCTGGGCCAGCAAGCATGTTCTTCACGGACACCCACGCACTCCTTACTACCGAGGGCACATTGCCATCTGCAGCCAGCGCATCGATCCGCATGGTGATGCGCCCAAAGATTCGTCGCACAAAGAGGCTCTGTTCCCAGCGCACACGGAGGAAGCCGACGTAGCTGGCGGCCAGGATGAACGAGTTGCGGCGCACGATGGAGCCGAGCAGCAGGCGGGGGCAGATGGCCAGGATCTCAATGCCGGCCACTGCCGACATGGCTGGGTCGTAGAATCGCCCTACCGCGTCGCCGATACTCCCGATGAAGCTTGATTGTGGTGCGAGGGTGGGAAAGAGATTGGTGCGTGCGTAGGACAAGACGTGGAAGAGGGAGTAGATGGCGTAGGGAACCAACAGCGGAAACAATGGCTTCGCGTACAAGAAGAAGATTGCCATCACTGCGTGTTAGCAAGTATACTCTGTATGGTAGCATACCGAAATAGGCGACATTCTCGTCTGAGCGCATCCGCGGAAGACTCTCCAGCGAGGGGAGGCGCTTGGAGAAGTGAGCGCGGTAGACCACCACGCCGTAGGCCACCACGGCGGACGTGAATGCCAAGCGATAGAGGAAGGAGGCCGCGACGGTGCTGCTTGCGAAGCGGACGTAGTAGATGGCGCACTGGAAGCTGAGGACCAGCAGCAGGGCGTGGGCCATGAACCAGAGGAACTGCAGAGTCTGCACCATGTGGGCGATCCGGGTGCCCAATGGCTGCGTCGTGGGGGCGGTGGAGGCCATGAGACAGTTGCTTGCCGGTGTTGAGTTGGGGGAGGGTTCAGGAGGGGTGGTTGGTGGTGGGGCGGCGAGTGGTGAAGAGGGATTATGCGGCCCTGATGCGACGTCACTGGACGGTCACTCCCTTCCCTCTCTCACTGCCCCACACCGAAATTCACCCCATCCAGCCATGACACCGTCATTGTCACGAATGAAGCTGATGTCGTGAAGGAGCTTGTACAAGCAGCGCCCACGAGGGTAGCGTGATGCAGCCGCTTCCATGGCGTGGACCTTCGCCGAGAAGCAGTGCGTTCCTACGGGCACGGGCACGGGCATGGGGCAAGGACGGCATGCGCTAGTACTCAATACAACGAAAAACAATGAACCCCGCCTCCACTTTTCTTCACCCCTTGAAGGAAAACTTGTTGCGCTTGCCCTTCTCTTCTAGTGCCTTGCCGCTCTCGACGCGTATCTTTTTGTCCTCCAGGTCGTGCCGCTGACGCTCCAGCTGCTCCTTCATTTCGCGATGCCTGGCATAGAGCTCCTCCTCGCTCTGCTTCAGCTTGGCCTCCTTCTCCGCCACCTTCTGCTGAAAGACGACGCGCATCTCCGTCTCCATCTTGTTGAGCTTCGCCTCGTGAAGCTTGCGTTCCTCTTCATGTTTGGCAGACGGGTTGAACTCGCGAAACACGGACGGGTCCTGCGAGACACCCAGGCTGCTGAGCTTCTCCGAGCGGTAGTTCTCAAAGAGGTAGTCGTTTGTGTGTTCCTTGAGCTCCTCCATGTGCGACCGGATGAGCATTTGACGCAGCTTGATAAAGTCGCAGTGGTCTTCATTGTCGACCTCAATCGTGCCCCAGGGATAGCGACGGCCCCGGACCTTGCGCCCGCCTCCAACATCGACAAGAGCCGTCGCGCCCATCACTGCAAAGGGAATCTTGCCCATCACCTCCCGGTTCTCTGCAATGGTCTCCTCGTCATCGAGCTCGTAGGACGGCGGTGTGAAGATCTTGATTTTGTTGTAGGAGATATCTGCCAAGACCCGCTTCTTGAAGAAGGCCACTTCCTCGTCGGTAAGAGTGTCGGCTTTTGCAATGACGGGGATCAGATTGGCTTTGGTATGCAGGCGCTTCATCACCTCAATGTCGAGTGGCTTAAGGGTGTGTCCAGTCGGCTGGATAAAATACACAAGGGCGTGAATCCTGTTGTCTATGATATTACTGCGGTTGACTTTGTTCTCCGCTTCGAGGAATGCATCGAATCGCTGGTTGATATTCTCAACAATGGGTCTCCAGCTGTCCTCATTATTAGTGAAGTCGCCAAACCCCGGCGTGTCCACAACATTCAAACGCAATCGAACCCCGTTCTCTTCAATATCCGCCGAAATGCTTTGAATGCTGACCGTCTTTGGGAACTCCATTTGAGGCCCGCGATAGTCTTTGGGAGGGTAGAGGGTGGTATTAAACAGTGTGTTGACCAGCGTCGACTTCCCAAGCCCGCTCTCACCTAGACGCATTAGCCACAAGGCGGATTCAACAAAGAAAACATACCAACAACCATGACATTGAAATTAAAACCCTTGCGCACGCTCTTACGATGCCATTGATTGGGCAAGTTTGCAAATCCGACGTATCCGGTCAGTCTTTTCTTGATGATTTTGGACTCGGGCGATCCAAATTTCTGCACCAGTGGTGATTCCGGCCTACCCACTGGAGTGTCGTCCATGTCCCGGGGCATGCCAAGAGTCGTCACCCCGTTCGACATGCCTGACATTTGAGTGTGTTCTTGTTCTGGTTAGCTTAGGCGCGTGCAGGAGCATCCGTACCCGTCATTGTATTGCGCTAGCGATGCGTCTGTGTCGTGTCAAATGTCGCGCGAATTCCACGACGTGTGGGTTACCACCCAAAAATCCGCACACACAAAACATGTTACAACGGTGCAATTAATTTCCTCTCAAACCTCTACATGGACTAATCATAATATGGTCATGAAACAGACATCCATCAGTGAGTGCCGCAGCGCTATGGACATTCTGTTCGTTGGGGTGAAAGCTCATAAAGTTTGTGACTATACGAGCCACCTCCGCATGTCCTTTGTTATCGATGATTTGTAAGCCGTGCTTAGGATCATTCAATCACGGAACACCGTTGCCATTGTCGTTGCGCTTAACCTTTACTTTGAAACCGCGATCAGCAGCGTTTCGCTGCATCTGCAACACATCACTCTCCTCGCCTTGTCTTTCGTAATTCAAAACGTACGATTTGATTCGTTTCTGTTCCGCAAGCGCAGCTTGTTGCTTGTCCCTCATTGCCAGAGCTAGGGTACTGTTGATAGGCAAATCCACTTGCTTGGACTGCTGCTTGTTGCCCTTCTTAGAAAGCAGGGTGAATGGCATGTTTGATGGGGTGCCCATCCCATCCTCGTTCAACTCAAAGTTTGCCTGTCGGGACGGTCGTTTTACCGGCAGCGCCACATCAAAGACAGCCTTACGTTCATACTTGCGGCTCTCAAGACTTTCAGACATAAGCCGGGAGAATTCTCGATCAAACTCTTCGTCGGCTTCCGGGCGAAAGTCACGAATTGGGAATAGCTCTTCGTCTTCTTCGCTTCCTGCGACCACAGATTCGTCTGGCTCCTCACTATCTTCACTTTCCCTATCCTCTATACCATCCTCAACTTCGACAACCTCGTCTGAATCGCAATCGATATCCTGATTCTGCAGTGTACTGCTCTGTGTTGGTCCACTGAAATTGATATTATCAGCCATAATACTCTCCAAGGCACGAGCGGCGGCTTCAAAGGAGGTATGCAGTGGTGCATTAGGCCGGAGCGACGAAAAGCTGTCCTGCACTGCAAAGTCTACTTCCATGGGCAGCGTATTTTTGATTTGCATGTAGTATTGAAAGTAGGCCATAAACACATCAACCTTTTGTCGTTGACCAGCTTTGTCAAGAGTTGCGCCACAAGTATCGAGTATTGCACAGACCAGTCGAATGCGGAAGAAGTCATCCGCGGCATCAAGGGATGTTTCCTTTCCATGTGCAGGTTGTCCATTCTCATGGCCGAATGTAAGTATAGCATACAGAGTATCAAAAATGACCGTTGAATCGATGACTCTGGCATTGAATAATTCTGCAACATATTTGACCACTAAGACTCTCTTCTGATTGTCCCTATATGTATTCTCCTCGAGTCCGGTACGTACGAATTCGAGAAGCTGGTCGACAACGGCGACACAAAATGCACTTTGGAACCGAAGCAACGCCCCTACCAAGTCGGCGAAATATCGGATACAACTGTATCGAACATTCCAGATCCTGGAGAAGAGTTTAAGTAGCATATTCCAAATAGCAGGCTCATCCCAGTGAAAAGCGCGCAGGGTCTTCACCACTCGAGGCAAACTCCGTTTGTTTAGCTCCACAAACAAAAGCTCTCGAGCGTAAAGCTCTTCTACTGTTCTTTCTTTCTGTATAGTAATTTGTTGCTCTGGCGGATTTAC
>JAABUO010001875.1_pt1 | contig 26432 bp, 32 predicted proteins | sample 5559291 | NCBI WGS metagenome assembly JAABUO01 (sample SAMN10711878, study PRJNA513372) | rock metagenome | isolation source: Antarctica rocks | place: Antarctica: Victoria Land, Finger Mt sud
AAGGCAGTGCCACCTGCAACATCACTGGACGAACCAGCGCGACCATGATAAGCATGGCTGAAACGATTGCAGCTAACTTGGCTATAAGCTTGAGCGCATGACCTTGGAAGTAGCCGAGAAGTTTCTATCCAACACCTTAACATATTGATGCTTGCTTATGTTACCAATCTCAACATCTAAGCAGACAGCAGAATCCCCTAATGAGAAGTGTGATGGAGACCTCGAGACACCTGCCTACCTTATCTGATGTAACAATATGTCATGAGGAAAAGCCTCTCTGATGACAGCATTTCTTATGTCAGGATCTTGTGCTGTATGTGAGATGCCTGAAAGCATGTCAAGTGAGCCATGCTCTTACATAGTGCATCAGATGGCTGCATGAAGCAAGACATGAACCTGTGTACAGTCTGTGGGCGTCATACTGATCTTGCTGCAATAGGGCAGCACATAGATGCTCTAGCTGTCAGCAGCACTTTCCAACATTGAATCCATGTGCAGTTTTCTTTTGCGTAGGTAGCGGGCATCGTCCGACAATAGCGTTGGCTTGAAGTCATCATCGCCAGATCCTGCCTTGTCTGTATATGTCCTTATTTGTTGGCCAGCCGGTGTTGGCTGTGTCTGACCATCGCCAACTTTCTGCCTACATCCGGTACAGAATGTATTTCAATTGTGGATGCAACAATGCATCTTTACTTGTACAGTAGCCATGTGTAAACACACTTCACAGTCTGCTTTTGTTAGCACCTGTATTTGCATGCAAGTCAAGTTCCATCATCATTTACCATGCAAATACAGGTGCTGCAACTTGACTTGGTATCACACAACTTGAAAATTGATATCTATGATGCTTCTCCTTTTCATGAGTAGGGGGGGAAGGGGGTTTAACACCGATGCTCTTGAAGGTCAATTGTTCTGTGGAGCTTCATGACAAATCTGAAATACGACAGCAGCGTCGCATGACATCTGCTCTTTGCTGCAAAATGCATGAGCAGGTAGACACAATATGAGGCACATGCGAAATTATGGCTGAGGGACAAGCCACCATGCTCACGAATGTTGCCCTGCCACATCTTTCCTCACAAACCGCATCTCATTTCATGGACATGCGCATGCTTGCAGGCACTTGATTACGCTTGCTTTACGCCCACCTCTTGACCTGCACCATGCCTAGGTCCCCTGCTAGACCCATGTGGGGGTGTAGATCCTCATGATGTGGCTCAGGAGCCTGCTGCACTGCAGAAGGGCCCTGCAGAAACATTGCAAACCTACCTTACACTTGACTACACTACCAGCAGCTGCATACATGCTTTAGCATACAGCTTGTTGCCAGGATGAACTCAAAGCCAGGCGCTGTGACAACCTTGCCTTCATGCGATACATGTAGGTGCCGGCTGCAAATGCTGCATGGGAGACATGTTGATAGGTTAGTGCACCACATTGGAATGACATACTGTTGGGGGTAGCTGGACTGGGCCGGACAGTTTTGGCAGGGTTCGGGGTAGTTGGGCTGCTGGGGTGGGTGGGGGACCGGAGGTGAAGAACTTGTGCTTGAGTGCATCTTCTGCTGATACCCTGCGTGCTGGGTCAAACTGCATCATCCTTGACAGCAGATCCAGTGCGTCTTCAGAAGCCTGTGAGAAGCATGTGTCACCTGGATCAGCCCGGCAGGCAGCCTTTTACAGACTTCTGTAAAAGATTTCTGCTACAAAGCCATTGCTGGAACATGCATTAGACGCAGAAGATCAAACAGACGGAGCACAGCAATAGCAAGCTGTCAGTCAGGCAGTGATGCAACAGTACGCTGGCACACGGGTTCAGTGAAGATGCGACAAGGTGGCTGAGAGGAAAGCATAGCTCACCCCTTTGACCATGGAAGCTAGTGGAGGTGCAACAGTCTTCTGGAAGTCAACAAAGTTGGGAAGGTTCTTCATTCCAGGCCACTGTGCTTCAGTTGGCGTGCCAAAGGCTTGGAAGATCTTGCCGAGGATCTCCAGGTCACTGCCGCCCACAAACCATGGCCGACGCATGATCAGCTCTGCACCACCGTCAACATCAAAAGTTACATCACTGAGACTGACAGAGTCTGCTCACAGATGAGAGCTATCTGGGACACTTCTGATGCTGGTGCGGCTTCTCAAAGCACTGATTCCTTGATGCTTTGACAAGCTGTGTAACAGGCTTCTCAATGCAGTCTGAACCGTAGTTCGCTTGCATGTTTGTGTGAGTGGAAGGAGCACCTGCAAAGATGCAGCCTGCAGCCCACACATCTATTCCAGGGCCATAGCATGTGCTGCCAAAGAACAGCTCTGGCGGTCGGTACCAAGTTGCAAAGACCTGCAATTCACAGATTGTGAAGCAGTTCTTTGCATACCTTTGCAACAGGCCAACAACACTTGGAGATGTGATCATGATGGGCAGGCGTACATGCAAACGGATGCTGAAAGTGTGTTACTTGAACGTATCTTTCAGCTGAATGGCAAATTTGTAAGATAGTGAATCATTGTACACAGATAAGATCAAGCAAGGAGAGCAACCTGATTTGTCCACTTTCTGTCTGGACTGCCAAAAATGCGGGCCAGCCCAAAGTCTCCTAGCTTGACGTCTCCTGCATGCACCTTATGTCAGGACTGCTCAATAAGATGGGTGAATGGTCGAGCTGATACCTTGGGCAACTCACTTGTCAGCTTGAAGATGTACACTGACAAGACAAGGTAACTCTATAAGAGAGAAAGTTGAGAGCTGTGCTGAACCGCGTGTCAAAGACCAGGAGTGCATACCTTTCTGAGATATCAGAAAATTGTTTGGTTTTATGTCACGATGAAGCACCCAGCGCTTGTGGCAGAAGTTGATACCTTGCAACACCATCTGCATGTAGGCTTTGACATCTCCTTCAGAGAAGGTCAGTGATCTGTCTTTTATAACAACCTCCAGGTCTGTTTGCATGTACTCAAACACCTGTCACACAAGGACATAAACATATTCAGGTGATTTGTGCTTGCAGCTTGCTGGTACAGTCTGTGTGGTTTAAGGCAGATATGCAGCACAGGAAAAGCCATGTTGAGTCATGTGAGCAACCCACAAGCAACCTACCAGACTCAGGTTTTGCTTGTGAGGAAAGACGTCTAGTAACTGCACAATGTGCGGCCCATGCAGCTCTTTCAGGAGCTTGATCTCCCTCAAAGCTGTCACATTGACGCCTTCCTTTGCTTTGCCAAGCCTGATCTTCTTGATAGCCACAACTTTGCCAGTCTGTTACACAAGTGATATACGAGTCAGACATGAGAGTAGAAAGCTGATTGACATGGCTCCCAACAGTATGTTGCCCTACCTCCTTGTGAGTGGCCTTGATGACCACTCCAAACGTTCCTTGTCCCACGGTAGTCCCTTTGATGTACTGATCCATGGTGCGCTGTGGTAAGACTCACTGACAAGTATCCGCCCAAATGCTGCTCACGATCATCTGTGGGACCAGCTCTTTCCAGTGCTCAGATCTGGCGTTGCTTGAGCTTAGTCTTGGCAGCAGTGATCATAGGCCTTGTGCGTGACTCCGTACAAGCTGTATGTATGGCTTGCACTGAACGTCAATGAACACAATTCGATGCAGAAGCACTTGCATGACACTCACTCATGTTCAAGTACTGCACCGCCTGCCGACATCAGGCAATCAGCAGCAACCCACAGGCTTGCAAACAGAACGATGTATGTGCAGCACGCATGAACTACCAGCGATATAATAGATGGCTGCGAGTGTAACGTGTTCAAGCACTCATATGTCAGGCTAGTGTTGCTATTTCCGTAGAAGTGCATGCAGATAGCTTGCATGTGCTTCCATTCTTCTTTTTGAGAAAGTTTGTATCGTTTCTGAATGCGGAGCCCAGTCTAATTCACTGCCGCTGCACGGCACCTGGTCCGATCTACGACCTATTTGTCTCAGGAACTCTGCGCAGAGCGTAAGTGGCCCATACGTGGTGTGACCTGACACCAGTTGGTGATGGGTGCAATCAGGCAGTGGCTGCTGTTCGCTGCCTTGTTGTCGTTATCGCTTTCGAACGGCGTCTACAGTCAAGACGATGTCGATGACGTCACTGAGGAGGATGTAGACATACCAGACAAGGCTTTCTTGCTTGTGAGGCATAAGATAGACACTGTCGAGCTTGTCCAAGGCAAAAACACATCTGTAGTTGTTGAGCTGTACAACGCAGGCAACAGGTATGAGTCGTGCTCATGAGAGAGACATGTCATGTGCTTCTGTCATCCGTCATGCACACCCCAGACTAGAACACAGCCTCAGTGCAGAACTGCCGAAGGGGAAGTCTTAGCCTGATCTGTGTTACACTGCAGTGCTGCTACAGATATTGTCCTGAAGGGTGCCCAATGGCCTCTTTCCGACTTTGAAGATAGCGGTGGAGTTGCTTCTGGATCATGGAGCAAACTGTCTCCTGGCGCAACTGTTCGTGTGGAGTACTTCTTGACACCTAAAGCATCAGGGCCATATCCACCTCTAGACGCAACTGTCACATATAAGGCGGAGGCTGGTGCCAAGTCACAGGTCCGCATCTTGCATAGTTGGCTCTGGGACTTCATGTGTCGATAACATACAGACCTTATGCTGGTCCTGCAGGTTGCCTATGGCGCAACACCTGTCCTGCACATCCTGTCCCCAACCCAGAAGCTGATGCGCACGGCACTCTATGTGGTAAGCACACATTGCTCATCAAAGGACGTTGCCTTTCTGCTTGGTAATGACTCAGGTGAACGTCCTGATGCATGCAAGCAGCTTTGCAAATTTATGTCTATTTTGATGGCTGCAGGGTAGTTATTTATCCCTTGGGACTGTACGAACTCCAGAGCAATGGATGTGGGCTGGGTCTTCTGTTGGAGGTGGTGCCCTGTTGTTAGGTGGATACTGGGCCTACACTATTGCAACAGATGCCAACAAGAGAAAAAAGTATAGAAAGGCCTTGGAAGAAGTCACCAAGATGTCATAGCAACATTTTTGCTTGTAACGGATGCCCACAATAGCCTCACTACAAGTGTGCGTAAAGTTGCATTTGTGTGTCTCATCAACAAAATTGCATGCGCTGCAAATCACACAACATCAATACTGACATGCACACAACTCATCCTGTCTTGTCACATGGCAAGGACAGCAAATGCCTACAGTCCATCCAATCACAGCGTGTTCTGCACATCGCACAATGGACTTAGCCTACAGCTTGTCCAAAGCAGGACATGCAGGTGCAGTTGGCCTGGTGACAGAGACTTGTGCAGCAAATATTCGTCTCCCAGGGCTCTCTCTGCTGCGTGCACTATCTTCATCAATTCCAACTGTGCTGACATCATCTAGCAGATGCTTTGCGTCCTGCACTGCCTCATCAGCATTGTGGGCTCGAGGCCTGCTGCTCTGTGCATCATCACTTTGTCGTGTGCCCACCACTGCTATTGGCACATGCGCCTCTGAACTATCATGCTCATATGCGGGTGAGTCGGCTTCATCAGCCTGCTCTTTCAGGTCATGTGACTCTACACATGACACATCTGGCGGCCCAAATGCCACTGGATGCCTGTGCTGCTGAGTTGCAGGCAGAAGGTTGCTCCTGGCAGAGTTCTCATCTGCAGCTGCATGTGTCATTGTGCAAGATGCTCTTAGTGCTGACTGCCTGTTAGTATGGCTTTTGCTTGGATGCTGCAGCCTGCCTGTTGATGCTGTCGAGGTCCAGGTTGCCATGCCTTGGTTGGTCCTGTCTGCCAGAGGTTGACTCGTAGAGGGTTCAGGCTTGGAATGACTGCCCTGCAGAATGCAGACCACCCTGAACACATGCAGGCACATAGACTCCACAACAGATGCAAGTGTGGGCATACTTGATGTCTTGCACATTTTGAGACTATGCACAGCTGTGTGTGTAACAACAAAACCTGCCAAAGAGAACCTGGCAGCAGTCTGCCACTAAGCTTGGTCGACCAGAATAAATCTGGTTCGAGCAGCATATTGACAACAGAGAAATATGCAGGAAAACTCAATGGGACTTGATTCAATATTGCAGCAACCATACCTGAGCTAGCACAGACATGAGCTGCCATTCCATGTCCTCCTTCCTCTTCATCAGCTGTTGATTCATGGCCACCTGGTTCTGCAGCTGACTGCCACGCTCACTCAAGCTGTCCTGCAAAATGATCACAACATCTTTTGCATAGGAGTCATGTGAAGAATTGCACAGCATTCAAGTAAACCATGAACAGGATCTGTTCAACGAATGGATCACCACTGGGCAAGCATGAGAGCGCAATTCATTACGGCGTAAGGCATGTAAGATGCCACAATATGATTATCAGCCAAGGTTATGAGCAAGATGCAAATACAGCTCATACACTACAATGGACACACTGGCAGCATCACATGGCATGCAGCACCAGCCGTGAATAGACTGGTCAAGCTGCCCACCTGCAGGCTTGACACCTCATCTTGCAAGGCAGCAATCTGATCTACCAGGCCATCAACTCTGCTGCAGGCTGCCTCTTGCTTCATCTGCAAATGCTCACATGCTGTGATGTGCAGGCGGATGCATAGCAATGACAGATGAGCTAATCATAGTGTTACCGGCCGTGGTAGAGATGCTACAGACACTGACAGGCTTGACAAGGCTGTTGGTCTGGTACTTGCATGCTGTAAGGGGATGCATGCGTCGATAGATTTTGCCTATGTGTATTTGTTGACAAAATGGCTTTGGGACGCAGCTCTTGGCACATCCATGGCTTACCCTTACTGTTTTAATTCTCACGTATGTACTGTTTTCTCACAAGCATGAAATGTAAAGCCTTCCTGCATAGGGTGTCCGCTCATAAGAACAGGCAGAGGAAGCAATGGGTTGCCTGCTTACCCATGCCTCGTTACATTCCTGCCTCATGCTTCTGGACCCCTCCATCAACACCCTGTTCTCAGCTGCCAGCTCATCCCACCGCTGCTGAAGCTGTGACAAATTGTGCTGTTTGGCAGCAGCAGCCTCTTGGCTTCTGTAAGCATACATCAGCAGCTCAGCAACTACATGACCCAGCAGTGTATAACATCCCAAGTGATGTCTCATCACATCTGTGCTGAATGATGTTGTGTCTGCATGCAAATTTATGAAATGCTCAGCTTGACAGCAGGCCAGACAGGTTTCGTGACATGTTGTTTTGAGGATATCGTCTGGAATTTTGCCAGGGCTGTCGAAGCATGATAGCCATCTTGATGTTGCCTGCCAATGGCCATGTGCTCACCCAGGCCAAGGGACTGTAAAGTGTTCTCAAGATTGTAGCAAGAGCCAAGGGGTACACGCGGCAGACAGGGTTTTGCTTGTGCAGCTTTGCACGTGGCTCTGGCAAATGCAGTGTGCATGCTGGAAGGTTGAAGCACCAAAACAGGGTCAGGTGCAGAAGGCCAAGACACAAGAGGAGCAGCAGAAGCAGCAGCAACAGCATCCTGAAGCTGCGGGAGCAGTGCAGCGTCGGCGTTTAGTCCAAACACGTCATGTACAAGCCAATGGGAAGAGGCTGTACAGCCATTTCAGAGGCAGCGCAACGAGCGAAAAGCAGTTCAGCCCAGCAACAAACAACTGCTCGGCACAGCAGTAAACAGCTGCTCTTCTAGGTATCGGGGCAGCAGCTCGCCCCGGGGCAGCAAAGCTGAGCAAGCACCAAACAAGGTGAAGATTTGATGCTAATGTTATGCAACACAGCAGAGCAAGCAGGGTTGCCACAGCATAATCAGCATCATGCTGTCCACACCAAACACACCTATCCAGTGCTTGCTGACATCTGCTCAGCTCCTTGCCAGACTCCTCAAGCTGTTGCTGTTGGTCGCCAATTTGCTCCTGCAGCTGTGAGATGTGGCTGTGTGCTTCATTCAGCGCTTTGTCGTGGCAGGCCTTCAGGCCATCCAGCTCAGCTTGTAGTAGCCCTCCATGACTCATGGCTGCCTTTACCCTTTCCTCCACTCCTGCTCTCACCTGCCATCACATGCATACCACATCATAAAAGCGCCGCCAGCAACCACAGAGTCTGCTTGCCTCAAAACCTTCCTCCTGTTACATGCAGGCGCACACTGCATCACAAGCAGTCTGTCCAAGCATGCGTGTGACCCACAAGCAGTGTTCCCATCAGAGCATGTGCTGCTTGCCACTTGCCACAGCTGCTGCTATGTTGTGAGGCAAAAGTGTTTGCTTGCTTTTGCAATGATGCAAAGCCGGTCAAGGCAGGACATAGGCCTTCTGATGACCATGTGGTGAGAACCCTCTCAACACCTCGGCATTTCACAGCTGCCCTCTGTATGAGCATTCATAGAGAGCTCTTTGCAATCCGGAAATGTCTATTCTAATTCAGAAACGTCCATTCTACAGTGGAAATCTAAACTCAGACACGCCTGGGGACAGTAAAAACGCGTTTCTACATTGGAAAGATGTTGCAGGCAGGAGAACAGACAGGTCAACAATGTTTGCTACCTCTTCAAACCAGGGGCCCCGTTGCTCTTCCACTGCCAAGCGCAGCTCATCACGTTCCTGTACTGCTGAGACAAGGTCCCCTTCACACCTCTTTAGGCGCATGAGGAACACCAGGTTGTCTGCAGTCAGGGACGCAACCATTTCCTGGTGCCGCTCTGCTACTGCTTTAGCCTTTGCTGCCTCTGTCTGGAGGCTCTCCACCCTACTGATTGCAGCCTGGGCAAAATGCACCAAGAAATATAGGTGTACACGTACTGTTGTTTGCAGGGGCGCATAAGCTCGAGCTGTGCTTCAGTCAGTGGTGGTCCTGACTGCTGGCTCTGCTCAGCCTTTGTTTTGCAGTTTGGTGTTGTCTCAATCTATACGTTCAAATCTTTGCTGGCATAGCCACACAGAGGCAGAATACTGGAAGTGATGCTGGTTGGCAGGAAAACAACAGCGAGCAGTTCGTATGCAGTGAAGGGAGGCAGATAGCTGGCAAAAAAGACAATGCAATGTTTTGACTGACACTGGACAAGATTGACTACAGCCTTGTGTCACACCCTGTATTGCACAAGCACATCACATATGCACCGTGTCTAAGACTGTACACAGCAGTAAGAACCTCTATGCAGTCAGGTAATGGACCTGATGTCAGAAGTCTGCCTTGGTGGTCTACCTGTTCCTGGGCAAAGGCTTCGGATGCAGCGTCCCTCAGATGCTGTGTCTCTACATGCATGTCGTGCATGTGGCTCTCAGCTTTAGCAGCTCTGAGCTGCGCTGTCTCTGAGTCATCTGCTAGGGTGGCATGTTGGCACCTCAGGCTTCTGACCTCAGCTTCTCGGTCGGCTGCCTATGCACGGTAACATACAAGCCGTGACTAGCGACATAACTTGACAGTTTGGAGAGTTTGCATCTGTAGCCTTTGACTGGCCAGCAATGACAAAGCATGAGGGCATCATGGCCGGTAAGTAGGCAAGTGTGCACCTGCTGAGTGTGTTTCAGCAGTGTTGCTGCGGTGCAAGATACATGCATACTGTTGGGTGGGCTGATGGCAGCAGACAAGGTGAGCACCGGTCTCGATGAGTGGTGAGTACCTGCTGCCTAGCAGAGTCCACGTCTGCAGTCAGCTGATGCCTCAAAGCTTCAAGTGAGGATACCCTTTGAAGGCTTCCCTGCAGTGGCCCAAATTGTGACGTCGCTTTTGGCCCCAAGCTTTCTGTGTGCTATGCTTGTTTGCTTGCAAGTGAGCAGCAGCAGCAACGTGTATGCAGCTCAGTATGCACGGCAATGCGACGCAGGGTGGGTCCATGATCCAATCCAATTGGTGACTTGCAGCAATCCTTGATGCTGATCCTTGTCAAGTCTGGCTTAGCAGGGACAGAACCTGGAGATCGCGTTGCACAGTCTCCAGCAGGCCAACAGCGTCTTGCTTTGCCAACTCAGCTGCGTCAACCTGTGACTGCCAGTGGCTGGTCGCAGAGTACACCTGGCTAGCCTGCATCAAGAGCTGGTCCAAATTCTCCTTGCCCTTGCTCAAACTCTCCAGGCTTTTGTGTTTTCTGCGCTTCAGTGTGGTGAAGGACATGCCCTGCAACACAGCTCACAATCATGACAGCAGTTGAGACAACTTAAGCAAACCGATGGCATCCCAGGGTCATTTTCGACGCACGATCGTGCACAACAGCCTTGCCTTGATATCCTCTTCAGGATGACTGAACACATCATGGGCAACTTGTAGGGACTCTGACAAGCTTTTTAGGTGTGCCACAAACGAGTCCCACACATGCTGCACATGACTGTATGATTGCATTTGTTCAGTGCTGAACAGCTTTAGAAACACTGTCAGTGCAAGCCACAGATCAGCTTGCTAGTCCATGCACGCTATGGCACAGCTTCCTTCGGCGTCAAAAGCCTGTCAGCATCGTCACTCTTGCGAATCCATACAACTCACAACCGGGTTTAATCCCCTCACCGGACAGTAGCTGCAGAAATTGCTTGTACGCTGGAGTGCAGTAAGCTGTCACTGCTCAAATCAAGTTTGCCGCTCTGAAACCATTTGTTCCACATTGAACATCGGACTGACAATCACTTGTGTACAGCGCAGACCATAGCTCCTACCGTGTTGCGGCCTCAGCAGACTGAATGTGCAGTACTGATTGCTCTGTTGGCTGTCTTAGCTTGGTGAGCAGAGTTGGAGAATTGGGCACTGCAGTAGGTGTGCAGGGAACAGCTCTTCTGCAGTGGCCTTCATGCTTTGCTGGCAACAGCCCTGCTGTAAGAGGCATGCAAAGCCAGCTTAGGCAGGATCTTGAAGCCATCAGACGGCAGCAGGGCTGTGCCTTCCGAGAGATGACAACCTTTAGATCCTCCAGCAAATAAAGGACAGACTGAGCCGCAGTCCTTCATTTGCTCTAGGATCTGAAGGTTGTCACCGTCGGGAGCAAACAAAGGTCAGACTGAGCCGCAGATTTGGCTGCTGATGTCAGACAGCACATATCAGTCCCCACGATACGGTACATCACTTCTGGATACTGGAAGGTGTTGTGTGACACCAGCAGCCCTCATATAGTCTTAGAGGTGAGAGGTCTGCAAAGCAACCAGCTCTCAGTGTGCAAGCCATTGTCCTGGCCAGCACCAGCATGCAGAAGGGCTTAGACTCCATAGTAGAAAACGATCATTTGCTTTGCTCATGGTCATGATCTTTCAGACTTGTCATCAGCTTGCAATGCTGCTGCATAGGTGAATCAGCCCCAGACATGGAGTTACATCATGTGGAGCGGCAAACATTGGTCAGGCAACAAATGGCTGAACCGGTGGGCTTGCATGTCAGGCAACAAATGGCTGAACTGGTGGGGCACTGTGGGCTGGGGGCTTGCATGTCCCTGGGGCAGGGAGCACCGTCCATTCTGCAGCCGCACAGCAACCCTGTGGCTGACATGGCTATAGTCTCAGGGGACCTGGATTGTTGAACTGAGTGGACAAGACCTCAACACAGACACCCTGCCAGATGCTGCCTGCATAGCTGAGGGAAGGGACACAGCCACACAGCGATTGTGGCTCTCATCCTGCAGCAGCCTCATGCTGGAAGGCATTGGGCGACAACTGGCATCAGCTGTACAGCTGACTCTTGTATAGCACGGTCAGCGGGCCATGTCACTTTGCCTGTGTGGCGGTATCACAGGAAGGCTCCTGACTTCATAGCAGCAGAAGCTTTTCGGAGATAACGCTGCTCAGGCAAAGTGACATGGCCTGGTGACTGTGCAAGATGAGGCTCAGCTGTACAGCTGCTGCCATTGCTGCCCACTGCCTCTCAAACGGAGGGCAGTCTGCAGCCACAAAGACTTTGTGGATCAGAGTCTTTCTTCCCTCAGCTGTGAAGGCTGCATCTTGGAGGAGAGACCCTGTCCACAAGGTCTTTGTGGCTGCAGTCTGCCCTCGTGCTGGGAGGCAGTGGGCAGCAGCTCTACAGCTGGCTCTTGTCTTGCAATTGCACACCCAGCAGGCCATCTCAGGAAAGTTTTCCTTCACAACTCCAAATCCTCTTGCGTGCCAGTACCCAACATGCAGACACAGGGTCCTCAGCTTTCTGCCACACTGAGGGTAAACTGCTTGTAAGCATCTAGATTGCGTGTCACTACTCAGCATGCTGGCACGCAACATAGATGTCTGCAAGTAGTTCACACTGAACTGGCAGGAAGCTGGGGACCCACCTGCACAGATCTGGCTCAGTGCCAGACGGTGCCTGCAAGTCTTCCTCGCTGCACAGCTGCCAGCCGCATACAATGCTAGAACATGGGACTGGCTCCCCCTAATGTCCCTTCAGGGCAGCGCAAACAACAGCTTTTCTACCATGTTGTGGCCTCAGCAGACTTGATGTGCACTCCTGATGGCTCTTTGGGCTGTCTCAACTTGGTGCGAAGATCTATGGAGCTAGTCACTGCATTAGACGTGCAGGGGATAAGCTCTAGCGCAGTGCCCAACTCTCCAGAACTGTACAGTTCTGGAGAGTTGGGCACATGTGCACCAAGCTGAGACAGCCCACAGACTCAACAGTACTGCACATCATTTGGCACATGATCAACCTAGCAATTCCCAGCACAGCATGATGCTTTGCTGATGTTTGCTGGTTTATTCATGTGTTCAACAGTCCTGTCAGCGTCAGCTGAGGCAGGACCTTGGAGAAGCCTACAGGCAGATGGTTGCCGCTCCAGAGGTGATAGATCTAGGGGTGTGACTTGATGCCCCCAACATCCCTAGGGGGGTCTAGGGGTAGATCTAGGGGTGTGACTTGATGCCCCCAACCATGACAGCCTTCGTGTCCTAGAGCAAGAGAAGGACAGATAGAATCGTAGTCCTTGGCTGCTGGTGTCTGACAACATCTTGGAGTATTCACAAGCGGTGTACTCCGTCTTTGACCACATGAGTTTTGGAGGTGAGAAAACCGCAAAGCCGCTTCAGCAATCCTGACTTATATTTGCATGAAATGCACAGACGCAGCTTTCTGTGCAAACATTTAGTTGAGGCACTCAGCGCACAAAGCATGCAAGACGTCGCCTTGTGGTCTCAGCTGTAGGATTACTGCATCTGCTCATGGTAGCAATCTTGCAAAGTTGTCATAAGCTTGCAATGCTGCTGTGCAGATTATGCAGCCCCAACCTTGCTGGAATCATGTGGAACAGTAGCCCAATGGTCAGGCAATGGCTTGCTCAGTTGGTTGGCTTGCGTGACCTAGGGCAGGGAGCACCATCCATTCTGCAGCTGCACAGCAACCCAGCATGGCTACTCTCACCAAGATCTTGTCCACTCGGTTCGATTACCCTGAAGCCATGCCAGATGTTGCCTTCATAGCTAAGGGAAGGGAGGTCCTAGCTCACAGAGTCTTTATGGCTGCAGTCTGCCCTGTGATGGCATCATGCTGGGACGTAACGAGCAGCAACTGGCAACATGCAGCACAGCCCATTCACCTTGATACCTCTTGTAGTTACCCAGCAGCTGAAGCCTTCCTCTGGTATTGTTACACAGGCAAAGTGACGTGGCCTGCTGACCATGCAAGGCGGAAGTCAGCTGCAGAGCTGCTGCAGCTGGCAGACATGTTCGATATGCCTTTCTTGCCATGTCAAGTCAAACAGGCTCTGGGGCATGAAGTCTCAGTCACCAACTGCTGCCCTCTGCTGGCAACAGCTGACCTGCATGCGGCTGAACAGCTGAAGCAGAACTGCACCCATTTCACAAAGGATGCAATTGACCTAATCCGGCAGACAGAAGATCATCATAGCCTGGATCCTGAATGGTTTGTTATGGTCTCCACTGCAAAAGCTTTCACTGTATGACCGGTACTGAAGCTTCTATCTGTGCTTGCATTGTCTTCCCACAGGCATCAGGCGCAGATACCTAGATAACGTCGCACCACAGTCACAGTCTTTTGCACCTCTGAATTGACCATGTCCACATGCCGTGTTGCGTTCTGTCATATCACACAATTGACGCTCATGCTGTCTGGCATATGCATGCATGTAAGTTGTAGTGGCTCTTGCTAGCACAGCACTGTTGCTTGTTGCTATGACGTTTGTTCTCATAGGCCCATATACACAGGTGCTGGCTTGAGTATCATGGAATACGCTCAAACTGCAAAACCACACTGTCCAGATGGGTGACAGCAATGCACTGAAGCAGGGGAGGTGCAATTTGGAAATAGGAGGGAAAATGCAGGCGTCAATTTACAGACCATTTTGGGAAGGTCCATTTGGTATTGAGACCTCCCAGAGGAATGTATTCAAATCAAACCTGTTTGTGGCGCTAAGGCCACTGTGTCTTACTTGAAAATACTCCTCTGGGAAATCTCAACACAAAATAGACCATCCCAAACAGGATGACAGCAGCAATCGCATGCCAAGTATTTGAGTATGCTTCTGTGGTAGCGCCTTGTCACTGTGAGTCTGCTTGTGCTGCTATCATCTCCTTCTGAGGTCATACATGCACTGTACATCAAACATAAGCAAACATTCCCAGGTGTTCAAGCTTCTCTTCACTCCGCTGTAGCTGTCAACAACCAATCCTTCCTCGGACATTGAAATATTGCACGTTTTCTCAAATTGTTTGGTGTCACGTCTCTGAAATTCAGAGGGTTGTAGGCTTGTTGTAATACAAAGTCCAGAGCGCTAAACTTTACTTTCCCCCATTTTATGCACTGTCACAATCCAAAACTCACTCTGTTTGGGCTGCATGCGAGTCATACTGGCTCTTGCTGTTCCCTGTGCTATAACTTTGATACTCATGATGCGTTCAATGAAATCAGTAGGTTCAGCATCATGTCATGATGGCACCCATCACATGACAACCTTTGAGTCTGCAGTCTTGTTTGCGTCCAGCTGCGTAGCCACTGTATACACTCTGTTATCGAAGCCTTGCATGCTTCGAACATGTGCTGCCAACTTACCTTGGCCAATTCCACCATGCATCAGCAAAGTTGTGTCTGGATCTCATGCCGTCAACAGTGTTTCTCGTGCCTTCTGTCTGACATTCACCACATTCTGCCTGCTAAAGACTCCATGCATTGTACACTGCCTATCACACAAGAGCTGACACAGCACGCAGCAGTGCTGTTTTGAGACGTCAACGCTTGTGTGTAAACGCATCAGCAGAAGGCTGCCATTGATATCAGGATCAAGCAGCATCTCTGAGCGCACTATTTCGTAGCTCTCAAAAGAACGCAATGTTTGTGGACTGGTATTGAGAGAACCGCCTGCTTGCCTATAGTCAAAGTTGTAATGGTGCTAAAAGCTTAACGCTGCTGCCTGTCAGGATCAGTTGAGGGATGGCAAATGCTTCAGACTTTACAAAGCATCAATTTGGTTACAGCAATAACACATTGCAATTATGCCTCCACCTGCTCGCGCAGCCGCCTGATTGTGCTTCTGACAGTTACGGAAGAACCAGTGCTGCAGAAGCAAAGACACTCCAGTCAGTACAGTGGCTGTCAAGAAAACAGCTTGAGCTGAGGGACTGCAGAAAACCTGTGGAACAAAGAGCTGTACAGCAGCATATGGCTTGAACACCAGTCCCAACACAGCAGCTGATCTTACTTGAGGGTGTACGCGCCTCCAGCTTGGGTCTTGTTGCATGATTTGCACTTCCAGATTCCAACTGCTTGTCGCTTGACAGAGAACTGCAGTGCAAACCCAGGCTCAAGGCATGTTGCATTTACAACACCGCATGCCTGCTGAGTAAACATGACATGCTAGGTGCCTTCAAAGTCTTTTAGGTGATATGTCATGGCTGATGGCCAGCAAGTATGCTGATGCTTGGCCAGAAAGTCCACACTTGTGCTTGACCTTACCTTTCCGCAGAAAGAGCATAGGTACTTGGAGTGCTGGCTGACCTCTGTCTTCTTGATCTGCTTACGCAGACTGGCACCATATCGGGTACCGTACTTGCCAACAATCCCGACCTTTTTGGTGCGCTTCGACTGCAGCAAGCCAAACACACTATTGCTGCTGTCTATCGTCAGATTACGCCCAGCTGATGGGTGCACAACAGCTCATGATGGGCATTCCATGTGATTTGCCAAAATGCCAGATGCGGACTCGGATCTGGTCAGTATCACGGCTGTGAGCTGCACTTGCTGTCGGCGGCTCCATTAACCATGCAAGATCACAGCAAGGGCGCTGCTTGTGTAGCTTGTGTACACACAGCAAGTGATGTGCGAGACCCACCATTTTCAATGCCTCGACGCCTCCGACACGCTCAGTAAATGTGCCACCGCACCAAAAGAGGCTGGGACCAAGCGTTGCAGCAGGAGTTACAGTAATTGAGTGCAAATTAGGGTTTCGCTTGAAGCGTGTTAGGTCAGGTCGCCGAGGATCATTTTGACCAGGCCATTGGTAGCATAGCACATTAGAAGCGCTGAGCAACATCACTCTGTCAGGACACCCAGTATGAGTCAAGCGTTGTTGCAAGGCTGCTTAGTGGGACCGCAAGCAGGCTTTTCTGGCAGGTACGTCAACTCTGGAGTGATCTGTGCAGGGTCGCTTTGTTTGCTATGCACCCACCCTCAGTGTGCTGTGTGTCGCAGAGTTTCCCCACGGCTTCATCTGCAGCAATCTCCAGCATCGTTTTCAGGCTGCACACACTCGTTCCAGTCATGCAGACAGCAAAGCAGGAGGCAGAGGTCGATGTCTCTGACTGTAAGTTTTAGCAAGCCGAGACTCATAGCCACAGCATGCAGGCAGCTCATGCTTTCGCGTACTTTAGCTTTTCATGCGAGACTAGCCTTTCTGATTGCGCACTGTGCTGTAGATTCAAAACGCTCTCACAAGAAAAGTGAAGGAACAGACTGTGGAAAAACTTGAGAAAGCTTTTCAAGAGAGCGCAGTTGTATACGGCATGCGATTCAAGAACTTGTCGGTAAGGCTGCAGTTTGGTGCTTTGCACATGTCAGCTCGGTATGGTGCAGGCTGTTCATGCAGCTGCGCATGTGCCACCTCCAGGTAAAGCAAATGACGTCCTTTCGGCAAACTTTGCCAGCTGGAGCGAAAACATATGTGTGCAAGAACACATTGCTACGGGTAGCAGCAGAGAAACAGGGCTGGGAAACCATCATACCAGCTACCAAGGTGCATTTCCGTTTACTGTGCATGCGGTCTTTTCTTGAGAGGCATTTGGAGCCTAATGGTTTGACCAGAGTTTGGTCAGCACTAATATGCCTTCATGTGCATGACCACAAACTTTCTGCTGATTGAATGCAACTGGATTCATGGAACGCTTGTCTACATCTGCACTTGCATGGCCCTCCTATGATGTCCTTTCACAGCACACTCATGTGTCATTGTGACTCAGTGCCCTGCATAGACTCACACTGCCTTCTGAGCATGTTGACCTTCAATGCTGTAGGGAGAGAACGCATGGGTCTTTTGCAATGAGGACTGCATAGCAGACTCAGTCAAGGCGTATCATGACTTTGAGAAGAAACTGTTGGAGAAGTATCCCAAAGAGAAGAGGAAAGAAATGCATCCTACTGCAATCTCAGGTAAGCATCTGCCGTCTTGCATCTCCAGCACTCAGCAAGTCTGCCCAATAAGCACATGGATGCTGCATGTCCAGGGCTGCATAGACATCTGCAACTGCCTGTGCATTTAGCCAGCACAAAGCTAGCCTCCACACTTCCCAGGCCATGTCAAAGCTTGCTCGCTGTTTTTTTGTAGCTCTTGGTTACAGCAGGCATGCATACCAGCATCATGCACCAGAGTCTCTGAGCGTCAGGTAGCTGTTTGGTGCTTTGTTGTTACACACATGCAACGTGTGCAATCAAACCAGCTGAGTGCAAGCTACTGGGCCTATTGTTTGCTTGCTTTTGCATCATGAGTCTACTCAAAACAGGGATTGGTGGACACACCTCACAATCCTGCAGGGGCTGTAATGGAACCAAACCAGCTGCTGGACATGGCTGCCTTCAAGAAGCTGGAGAAGATGCCTACCAAGCTAGAAATGATCGCCACTATTGCTCGTCTCCTCAACCAGGTGGGAAATATGGAGCAACCATGTGAATGTGTTCACGGTTGTGTGTCATCATTGCACGGTATGGCGTATGCCTTGTATTGCAGAAAACGCAGTCTCAATTCCGACAGACTGCACTTGAATCACTCTTCATGCCCTTGCATCATGTATGGTACTGAGAACAGGTGTTGATTCCATGCATGGCTTATGCAGGTGCCAACTAAACTCGCAGTCAGCATCAAGCAGGTCCCCACCAAGCTTGCGTATGGGGTTAAGGCTCTTGCAGATGGTGATGACAACAAAGATGCAGTTGTCTCTGACATCTTCCCCAAGCCAGCAGCAGCCACTGCTGAATGAAGGCTACTGTGTTGAGGCGACCCACACAGTGTTGTCAGCTGTTCCATTTCAACATAATTCTAACATGTCAGTCTTGAGCACTTTGGGGTTATGAGCGCAACAACCTGTTCCTGCCTTTTCATCGGCCCTTCCTGTCAGTTTATCTCATTTCATGACAAGCATTTCAGCTGCGTCCACCCACTCACCATTTTTTTGAAATACTTTGAGCTGAGGAATCCCACAGAGGGGTGTCCCACGCGGCGTTCTGTGACATGCTTTGCAGTATGCCAAACCTGGCTAAAGCAGAATTAGGCTTGGTGTACAGTGTGTTGTCCAATTTACGACAATGCTTTGACCCGAATTGTGAACCTGACAATCGTCTTTGTAAGAGTTGTGTCTCATACTGGGTACACATCATGCACTTAGTTTGTTTAGAACTTCGAAACATTGCTTCAATTGACTTTGCATTGCTGCGTTGTGTGCCAGCCAATGTTGTTGCAGTACCAATGCTGCATCCTTACAGTGCAGCTTCTCCTGAGCTCCCAGACCAGCCAATGGCAACAACAGCCTTTCGACCAAGAAAACACATGCTGGTTGACTCCAGGACCAGCTGGTCCCCTCTTGTCCAGCTGTCTTGCAGCGCTGCTCCAGCAGCATGCTCTCTGATGTCTGGCTTCTGCTGACCTGTTGTTCTTCCTCAGGTGCTGTTGTGCAGACATCGGTCTGTCTGTTTGCCATGGGGTCTGATCTCACCAAAGCAGGCTCATTTGCTTGTGAGCTAGACGATGCTTTGCAGTCAGGGGAGGTCCAAGTAGTGAGCAAGTGAAGGAGTAGACAGGAAAGAAGTACAGTAAAAGTCGTGGAGGTGTTGGTGGTGGTTGGCTGTGGAAGCACATCTGCTAGGCTGTGCAACAATCCTGGTTCAACTGCAGACCTCAGCTCATCCTGCATACTCATGTCAAGGCGTAAGTAACAAGCAGGTGCACACAGTAAAGCCAAAGGCTACAGCCGTATGGGAAACTCACTGAAGCTGCAAGTAGACAGTAGCAAAGGCTACGCAACTCGGCCTGCACAGTTAGGCAGCACTGATGGCAAACATAGCAACAGCTTCCAGATACAGCACTCGGGCTTTAAATGCAGAAACCTCGACGCAGGAATGGTCTGCATAAAGCAAGTCCATCAGCAAGTAGTGCTGGTGTGTACAGACACACCTGTGGTACAGGGCTCAGGTATTCAGGCACCTTTGAGGCTGTGTGTACCCCAGTGACAACCTGCCTACAAGCAGAATACGCCAGGTGCCAGGGAAGCAGCAGGTGAACATACGCTGCCAGATCTGTCGCCGGGTGCAAGCCTCCAACTGATGGCTTGAGGGCATCCAGAAGTCTGCTGTGATGGTTGCTGATCAGCTCGCTCAACGAGCAGTTGCAGGCAGAAGCCACGCCAAGCAGAGTGTCATCCACCTGTAGGACATGGTACAGTCTTCTCTGCTGCAGCATTGACTCTTGTGTTGATGGCCAATGAGCACAGAGAGGATCAGAGCGGTCAGAAACCTCTCATGACAGCAACAAAAGCTGGGTGATCTGCATGAGCATCTGGATTAGTGAGCTGATGTAGGTACTGTGTACTCTGATTCTGAAGCAATTCGTCGTGTGGACATGCAAAGAAAAGCCATGGCAGAACAGCGGACAGTGGCCTGCTTTGGCAGCAAGACTCCCAACAACAGACAAGCAGGTCAAAGGAGAGCTCAGGCGCTGCTTTGCAATATCAGGTCGTGGTCAAAAGCGGCGCTAGCGGGCATATGCATGATGCAAGCCATGAAGTACACCATGCAACACGCTGGGAACTCAAGTCTTGCTGCTAAACCAGCCTCTACACACCTGCATCCACACTGCTAAACACTGACATATGTGTTGCTGGGCAAGCACGCACTGAAGCAACAGTCACCTGTTGCAGTTGTGCAGTTGGCAGGTCAGCAGCCAGCATCACATTGGCCCTCAGCTGTAGCAGCAAGACGAGCATCCTTTCTGCCTGCTGCTCAACAGCTTCAGGTGCGCTGATGACGGCAGCATGCAGCAGCTGAATGACATGCTGTCTGAGACTTGTGTCCTGTGCTAAGGCAGAAGCACTGTCCTGGATGTAGGTCAGAACATGCGCCAAGTTGTCGGCCGCTTCTCTGACAACGCCTGCAAGGAAGATATGCAGTCAGGCATGCACAGATAACAGGCTTTACAAAAGGCAAGTGTGTTGGCAACCAGGTTTGGACCACCTGTGGCGTCACAAAGCTGAAACCATGTGATACAAGCATGACATGTTGCCAAACATGTAGCAGATACTGTGCAGGGAAGGCACTGGCTGCGCAGACAGTCTCCGCATGCTCTGGGTGTTATTCAGATAAGAACACCCCACATGGATGGGGTCATTGTTGTTATTTCCAGTAAGTTCAAAGGAGCACACAGATACAAGTGAGCAGCTAGTGAGAGGCATGCTACCTCTTCTTGGTCAAGGTTGGTAATCTGCATCTTGACGTAACATCATCCTTTATGAATGCCAACAAAAGGCAAGTAGCATGTCCAAATTTGACTTGAGGTGTGCTACATCACTGTATGGGCAGCCTTGCATGGACAAAGCAGCATTGTGTTGCGGGAGATGCAAGCACAGACAGACAGACAGCCCACAGGCAGACAGTTGTGACCACCAGCGCCGACTGTGAAGGAAGCCCACACAGCAAGACAAGCACCCTCTGCGGCTGGATCAGCAGCTGACTCAAGCTGGACCATGAGCAGCGGCATGTAGTCTCGGCTGGGCACAAAGCAGCCCATCAAGGTGCAGCACTGCTGAACGCTGACGCCCAAGGTTGAGTCTCTCATTGCCTGCAATACCAGCTAGAGAATAGCATGTTGCGTTTGGTTTGCGTTGCATGCACAACCAAGGCAAAGTCCTGACATTGAGTGCAAGTTAGGAGGCAAGATCGCTTCAACATACTTCACACTGGCTGCTGTTTGTGTTGGGTGTCCATGGGTATGCAAGCATAAGTGCTGGCCTTACTGACATTGCAAAAAGGGCCATCATGGTGGGCAGCATCAAGCAAAGATGGCAACCAGACACAGGAAACTTTTATTGAGGATGAGTTCAGAGCCAGCACGGGTAAGCTGTCACTAGGCTGAGTGCTGCAAGCTAGTACGCACAACGTACCTGGCAGAGTGCTGGCAGAAGCTTCAGCAGGTGCTGCCCGACCTGCTCTTCCACATACATCAAGCAGCTCCTCAGCAGCTCAACTGCCCTGCAGTGTCCAGCTGCTGTGAGTTGTAAGTCATATCCCCTCAAAGCCATAGCTTTGTAACAACTCTGTGTAGTGTTGTGCTTGTCCTGTGGGGTTGCAGTTGTCTCACGCTGAACACAAAGCAACGTCAGGTCGCTTGTGACCCTTTGCTTCGATCATGGCGCATCATTCAGCTGCTGCATGGCCTTGATGCAAAACACAACTGCAATAGCTATAGCATATGTTGGCACACCGTTTCAGACAGTGTTGACAGAGTCCCCTTGAGCCATCATGTGTGCATATTCATGTGTGGGCTGATGTGCCTCTGATCGAGCAAGGGGATGACCTGATACGGTTGTCTTGCTGCCAGGACAGCATCTCAGAGGCAAGCGCTCCAGCAATGCCAGGGAAGTGAGACTGCACAAAGATGCGGGAGCCAGTTCTGGGCCTTTCCCTGAAAGGAGCAGGAAGCTGGAAAGCCTGTTCCACGCCATGGACCCCTGTCTGCTCATCTGCCTTGTGCCTGCCTTGCCACGCTGCTGCTGCTGGTGAGGCATTGTGGGAAAATGTGCTGCTGTTGTCTGCATGAGCGGGTATGCTGGATGATGCAACTGCATGGGCTACACCTGTAGCCTGAGTGCTGGTCGTGCCGGAGCCTTTTGCCATGGGTAGTGGCAGGTGGTCTGGAGGAGGCAATTGGTGGTACAGCCTCTGGGCAAGGCCTTGCTGCTGCCAGCCTAAGGCATGTGCCTCAGCTGGCAGGTAGTACAGCGTGTCCTGCATCAAACCAGCATTGACTCCTTGTTTCGGTGGCACAGCAATCAACCGTGCTCAGCCCGTGGCTGAATGGTGATGGGCTCAGACTGCTGCCTGCAAATCTATGAAGTCAACATGCAGGTTCATCAGCAGATAGTACCCCATAAGCTGCGTGTGCAGTCACCAGCCATGCTCTCATGCAGGGCAGCGCAGAAAGCACAAGTTGCTCACAAGATGGGCAAGATGTTGGGCTAGCACAGCAAAGAGTGCGGTACCTTGAGGTCCTGCTGGTGCTCTTCTTCGTATTGCACACCCACATCATCCATGAGCTTCAGCGCAGACATTTGCACGTCCTTGGAGGAGTCTGACAGCGCACTGAGCGCATAGGGCATGAGGCGTGCATGGTGGTCAATGCGCTCCCGCAGAGTCAGCATCCAGTCAGCCAGCATGTCCACAAACTCCAACCGGACCTAGCAGCAATCAGTCATGAATGCATGTCAGTAGCATGCTGAATCAAGATCATAATCAGATCCTGCAATGAATGCACACATGCCATCTCAGATGGTGAAGGGCTGACAAAGCCTCAATTGTCGGAAATGCCATACATGCAGTTTCAGAGGTAAACAGCATGAATTGCAAAGCCTACATCAGCATTTTATTTGACTGAAAACGAGACAGCTCAAGGAGGATCAATTGGCCAAAGCCATCTGCATGTTGTCAGGATGCAACAACTTTAGCTGCGCATTTGACAGCATGAACTCTACACAAAGTGCATGGGACAACCTGCACCACAGGATCAGTGGCAAGCTTGGCACAGAAGTTGACGTGTACGTCAGGCTCATAGAAGGCCTTGATGGCAATGGCTTGGGGGTCCTGCCAAGCAACCATCTGCAGCACCATCTCGTGACCACCCATGTGGGCCAGCTTCTTGACTGTGCGTATTGCCTCTATTCTGACCTGCAGTGCCAGACGCACTATATCATGGGTCAAGCTCACAGCACTGTGTTGTTAGGATGCGGTTAGGATTTGGTTGGGATGAGATTAGGATGTGGTTGGGGTGCAGTTAGGATGGGGTCACATACCAACACAGTCATGATCGATCTGTCGCACGCTTCCTCTGTGGACTGCAGCAAAGGAGGGGGTGGATTCAAGCTGACTATAAGCTTGTGGCAGTGCAGTTACAAGATCCTGCTGAATTACAAAATAGAATGCAGGTAAAGTGTGGGTTTGTGACATGAGCTGCGCAGACAGCATGTGAAGCACGATGCTTGGGTGCAATGCTTGTGTTTCTGGTAAGCAACAATGCCAAAGAGGTGGCATGGGGAAGACAAGCGTCGCACCTTATGGCGTTTGTGGGTGAGCAATGGCATGACAGCAGCCATAAGCTGCTTGCTGGCGCTGAACAGCATCATGCCCACTGTTTCTACCAGCTTCTGGATGCTGCGGCAGGCTTGCAAGCAGACTTCATGGTAGCTGTCCTCACAACAGTGCTGAAGAATTTCAGTGATCTGTCCTCCATATGGTGCAATAGCCTGCAGGAGGTGCTGATCAGGCAATCAACATCTGATGTGTCATGCTTGATGCTGGCTAGGGCCTCAATGTAGATCAGCAAGTTGAGGCAGAACAGATGCCAGAGCATGCTTACCCTAGCGGTGCTCAGAGTACACATCATTGCTTAACCTAGCGGTGCTCAGAGTATACATCATGTGCGAGCCCACAGCAGTAGAAGGTACTGTAACACACAGGCAACACACTGCTGTCTGGTGTGCTATGTTGCTGTTTGCGTGGGTGAACAACATACATGCAAACAATGAATAGTGGCAGTTATATTCGTTGTTTGCACTTGCAATTTGGCAAGTGGGGGCTGACGGAGTTCCCACCTTTCTGGCTGAAGCAATGATCTCTGTGACCAGATGCAGCAGAGAAAGTCTCAACTCTTCTGTCTGCTCACCTTGAGTTACCTTAATCATTACCGAATAAGTTTGTATAGTTGGATTATACTTGATGCAAGCAGCACAAACCAGCAAGTGTGTGTGCATCAACTTTCACTCACCTCCTGAGCTTGTAGCCTTTCTTCCAGCACTGGTACAGCATATGGAAGAACAGCTATTACTGCATCTGGAGCAACCTGCATTGCAGCTTGGGTTTGATCCAATATAGACAGGTTGTGCAAGTCTGGTGACATGAAATGGAATGCAGCAACATGTGGCTGGGCATTCACATGCCTGCAGCAGGCTGATGAGCGTGTTGATGGCAAGCTCCCTGCACGCTTCCGACTTGTCTCCAAGGCCTAGCAACAATGGCTTTGCTAGCAAGTGTTCTGTGGCTTCTTGGATGACAGTCACTGGCAATGCAGACTCCAACAACAAAACCTGCAGTAGGTGCTACATAATGGTCTGCAGTGCTGTGTTGCTTCATGCTCTGCACAAAGAGGACTAGGCTGACATGCTTGCCGTGATATGCCGCAGTGCTTGACAGCGGGCTGAGGCAGCAGGAGCCTTCAATGCCTGAAGATCTCTTTGCAATCTTTGCTCAATACCATCAAGATCCAGCTGACTACAGTCTGAGTTGGCGGGTTTGTTTGTGCGGATAGTGACCACGGCCTGGCTTTGTTGATCAGACTGATCAGGCACAGGGCGAGGTACGGCAGAGTCTTTCGACACGGGATTAGCAACAGCAGCGTCTGCTTTGACGTGAGAGTTGCTTTTGGGCAGTGTCTTTTTGTTAAGTTCGCGCCAGAATTTATCGACGTCTCGTGCAACAGTCATCCCCTGTTGAACGCACCTCTGACGACTATGCGTGAAGCGTCACCTTGTGTCAGACAAGGCTTTTTCGGCAACGTCCTTCCAGCAGACGCAGTCGGCAACTACTCTGAAAGGAGCTGTGTCTGCCATGACGTTGCGCAGTCTCTGTACAAAAGCTGAAGAAGACCCAGGCCTGCTGGCGTTACGGCAGGCCTGGGTCTTCTTCAGCTTACAGTCAGTACTTGCTTAATCATGTCTGTAATGTCATGTTGCTGTGACAGGATGCATGCTGTGCATTCAACATGATCTTGGCCGGCGTCGGCCGGCTTTTGTACAAAACAGCAGAAGGTTTTGAGCGACATTGTCGACCTGCGTCGGGATCAAGGTACACACTGCTTTGTTCGGAGTTGGACGTGGCTCGTGAGCTGAAGTCTGTACTGTTTTCCGCCCTTGTGCAGCCGTCTCTTAGCAAGCCGGTCCTTAGATCTGCATGCTGGCATGCGTGTAAGGTCAACAGCAGGCCCTGCTATGGCCAAAAAGACAGAAGATCCCATCTGGATTGACTGCGATGCCGGTTCAGACGATGCTGTAGGTACAAATGCGGCATAATATGCAGCACCTATAGTTTGCGGTAGCAGTCGCCTGAGAGAATGTTCTGCAGGAATATTGCTGGCTGCCGGTGCAAATCTGGTTGGGATATCTTCTGTGCGAGGCAATACGGTAAGAACTTGCACATTTGAAACCACAGTCCAATATGGTCTCAGATTGATGATTTGCCAGGCTGCAGAGCAAGTGTCAAAAAACGTCCTCAGAGTATTGACTCTGTGTTCAAGGTAAATACTGCTGTGCCAGCACATGCACAGGCACCATGCGCTTTCGCATTCTAACTGGTGTCATCAAGCAAGGCTGTTGCAATGCAGGCAAGATGTACCAGTCTACACAGGAGAAAACAAGTCTTTGAATGGCCAGCAACAACCCATACCAAAGGTCCAAGGCACTACAATTCTTCTGAACCTCGTAGCATGTATGCGCTCAGCAGCTCAGAAGGCTGCCAAATGCATTCTTGCCGCCACATGCACCAAACAACAATTGCTGGGGTGCAGAGCCTGATGCTAAGATGCTGTTGTGTAGTGGAGTGGGCAAGATGGACTGAGTGACCAGCCAGCAGTCTTCCCAGCCTCTGACAGCATCTCATCCAAGCCAACACCAGGCACTTATACAGTCCTACTCCTGACTTTCTGCATCAATAGCGCCACCTGGGCTCCATAGCAACATCACTAGCAGGAAAGCTTACAGCTGCTGCACAGCAACACATGTGTGGCTTTCATCGTCATTGATGTTGTTGGTGTGAAGTGATCTCACTGCATTCTGATTTGAAGCTGGCCA
>JAABUO010001876.1_pt1 | contig 26423 bp, 8 predicted proteins | sample 5559291 | NCBI WGS metagenome assembly JAABUO01 (sample SAMN10711878, study PRJNA513372) | rock metagenome | isolation source: Antarctica rocks | place: Antarctica: Victoria Land, Finger Mt sud
AGAGAACTAATGTAAATTTAATACGAAGATTTTAACTCAGTATAATATTACGAAAGCGATCTTTATGTTTATATTTTTTCTCGTTAATATGAGCAGAATTAAGAATTCTGATTATCGCTAGTTTAATTTTATTAAGCTTATTAAACATGATTAAACGAATTAAAATTATAATTAATTTATTAAAAGAATAATACTAAAGTATATTCTTATCATCATTTTATTAATTACGCTCGCGAAGATTAAACGTTAATTATAACTTAATTAAGCTTTAATCTGTTTTAATAAAAGAACGATGAAGGGCTACGCTTACATTCGTCGTGTTAAAGAAAATAAACGATTTAATAAGAATAATAACAGTTCATTTATTATTATTTAACTTCATTTTAAAACGATTCTTCGAATTAAATTAATAATTAAAGCGATCGAGAAGACGCAGTAAATTAACATATTTCTTGTTTATTCTCGCGAATGTGATGAGTGCACGTAACGACAATGCTTAAGCCTTTGTAACAAGTGCTTGCTGTGTCTTTATTAACTGTAATTTAAAGAAATCTTTAATAAGTTAACATTTCTTATTATCGCGATAAGTACGTTAATACGATAAATAAATAATCGAATAATCATTCTTTAAAGTTACTTATTTTATTTAAATGATATGCTTGTTAATTTTAAACAGATTAAATTACATGTTAAATGATAAAAAGATTCGCTTTATGTTAATATTGTTATTAAACTTTTAATACTGATTCATGAATGTATCTTGTTTAATCATCGAGATAAAAACATTCAGTTTAATTATATAATCTTCTGATAAACCGAAGACATTTTTAAATATGTTCTTTATACTTTAAAGAATTAATGAATCTTAACGATTCTTAAACAGAATTAACTGAGTATGAGCTAAAATCGATTTAAATGTAAAGTTAAGAAAAATCATTCATTTTACTTAACGTAAATCGTTAATCTTTACATTCATAATATTATATGTGAAATACATGCTTTTAAGATATAAAGTGCGCGATCGAGACATGATTAAATAATTCATAACGAGAACGTCGCGAATGTCAGAATTTAAATGTAAACGAAAGACTTAATTATGTAAGATATTATGAATTAAAAGATAATTCTCGAATAACGATAATGTAACTTAATATAATTTAATGTTAAAGCGAATGCTGAATGCTTAATTCATTAAAATCTTCGTTATAATCTTGTAAGTAACGTAAAGATTATTATTTAAAGCATTAAACGAATTAATTACTGATTTAATTACTTCATTAATGTTAAAAATAATCTTAACTCGAAAGATAACAAACTTAATGTTATGATACTTAGCTATGTTTACTTTCTGCGTCTTTTTCTCATCGTCTGAAATGAGATTAATGAAATTATTATTTTTAAGCTTCATCGCTCGAGATGTGTAATACACGACGTTAGTCGCTGCATCTTTCTCTGTCGTTGTTACTTTAAATTTTTCTTTAAGCATCGTGATGAAATGTTTATTAAAAGATATAAAGTAATAACATAAAATAACGTTAAGCTGTTAAATGTAAAGAAGTGATAAGATGCAGTGAGATTATAAAATGTACGATGATGAGATGAAATAAGATTATAAAGTGTTAAATTTTAAACTAATATGAGTTTAAATTAAACGATTAATCTTAATAATCGTAGCTCGAATTAAGATTGTTATCTGATTATAATAAAAGATAAGAATGATTCTAGTTAAGACGATTAAAAGATAAGAATTTGTGTAAGCGATTAATTATTGTAATGTCTTCGAAGTTAAGTTTTTAAAAAAAGCATACACTTAAATAAAGTAAGTAGAATTTCGTTAATGAATTGTTTAATCATAACATAATAAAGTTATTATTCATCTTTTAATGAATCACGCTTATTTATCTTATATTCTTCATTATATTTAAGCTAACGATTTAAAAGAAATGATACAGTAAATATCGTTTACATCTTTATCGCTTATCATGTTTCGCTTTAAGCATGAGCAAATAAGCTGCATCGTAAACATCTCAGTTACATCTTTAATTATTTATATATTCTTCACGTTAAGTCTTTTCGCGATGATCGTTTATTGACATTCGTGATTATACTAAAAACGTTCTTTAAGACGAAAAAGACGAATGTTAATTAAACTGCATTATTGACATCGCTAATAATCTCAGTAAAGAATATTTAACATTACTGTCTTTACTGATTCGAGTATTTGTTAATAATGTAAAATTCTTTATAACATTTAATTTAAATTAATCTGTTTCGATTAAATATACTCGTATTACGTGAACTTGAATCGTTTCTTATCTCGATAAAAGATATAACAATAATTATTAAGATTAAAGAACGTCGTTCTCGAGTTAACAGAGTGTCTTTTAATAACAAAATAACATTAAACATGAAAAGTCGTAATCTTTTCGTTATGAAAACAACAGTTCATTAAAAGAAGAAAGAGTATTAATTAATATACGTCGTTAATAATAATCTTTTACGTCTTTATCATTAAGTTTCATGTATTTATACATTCATAACAGACAATGTAATTAAACAGAACGATAGTTATCGATAAAGATATTTTTAATAACTTAATTCATAATGAAAATACGATATGTGTCTTCGTAATTCGATCAGAATCTGTTAAAATAATTAGTCGTTTATATCGAATCGAGGTTTTCTTTATTTAAAAAGTATAACTAATCGTTTCTTAACATCATGACGTTTATTAATTAAATCACTATCGTACTGCAAGTCATAATGCTTTTAAGCGAATCTGTTTATTACTCTTACTATTACGACTCGTAAGAATGTAATAATAAGCGTTTTCATAAGAACGTCGCGAATCACGACGATTCATTCATTATCAGTAAGTAAATTAGTCATGTAATTTAATTAAGACGTGTTACACTTACTTACTTAACGATTACATAACTTTTATATTATTATTAATCGCTTCTCGAATATAATTACGAAGATAAGCTCTTTATTCGAAGCTTTCATGAATAGCACGATTTTAACATCTTGTTATGAAGTTACATTTAAGCGTTTAACGATGCAAATTATAATTTACATGATTAAAAAACGAGATGACGATCGTCGTAAAGTTACTGAAATGTAATATCATTGTTATTTTAATAACAGAGAAAGCTAAAAAAATTTATTCGAGTTAAGGCGTTAAAGAACGACATTCTTAAGTTAAAGTAGATTTAAAGAATCGTCGTTTAAGTTCATTAAATCTTACACACTTTAATTTTTTAAACGTATTACATAATTTCACTTTCTTCTTAATCGCACTTTGCGTTACTTGTAACTTATTAAACATTAAGCAACATTATCATGAAGATAATGTTAACTGAAGATATGCGAAACATAACGATTAGTACTAAATAAGCTCTTATTACTCGACATGTTAAGATAAAGAAAAATATTACTTTTAAACTTCATTCATCTTTCGAATTTATCGAAAAAGCAGTCGTAAAGAGAATATTAAATGTTTTAAAGCAAATAAATAAAACAGAGTTATGAAACAAAAAGTTTAATTTAAAAAACATTTAGTATCTTCTTAAAGATATTGTCTTATTTATTTATCTGAACTCACGAATTAAACGCGATGCATAGCATTAATTCGAAATTATTTTAAATATTAACGATAACAGTTAAAAGAACAGAATTAATTCTAGAATATATAATGAAGAGAAAAACGAGAAGAAGTCTGTAAGCTTTCAGAACGATAATTCAGATGTATGTAATCTGTCTTACGTTATGAACTGAATAATCGTACTTAATAATAAAAAGATTTTACACGACTCAGATACAAGAGTATTTAATTATGCGAACGAGTTTAACTTCGAGCTTTAGCGTAATTATTAATCTTGTTTAATCTTCGACTAATGTATTAACTGAAATTACACGCATTTTTCGCTTTGTAATTAAATTATTATTCGTTACTTCGATTAAATAATCGAGATGTTAAAGACGTTAAAGAGACGTAACGACTGAAGAGATTTAAAGAATATACTGTTTCAGTTATAAAATAGCGACAAGAAAGATTTCGTCATTAAACTGATTAGTTCATGAACTCGTAAAGATTTTAACGATTATATTACGAATGATGATACTTCTTTCGAGCTTAAAGTATTAAGAAATAAAATCTTAATCATTATTTCGAGTTGCTTCTTTTATGTATTAATTAATTAATTACTTTTATTCAGATCAGCGACATCATTCGTGCGAAGCGCTTAAAGAATAAACGTAAGAAGCAGTTATAGAGAGACGAATCATACATAAAAGGGTTCATCTAGCTACGGAACAAACCTAGCAACGGAACAGCCCTATAGGGCTGAAAATTCATATTTCATATTCTATTGCTTCAACGATTCGTTTTAAATGAACTACGTAGCTAATATAACCTCTTTAAGACTCTTCTGATACGCATGTCTCGCTTTAATTAATCATTTGTAAATATTTCGTTATTTCTTTATTCTGCTCGTGCTTCTGCTCGTGCTTCTGCTCGTGCTTCTGCTTCTAATTCTGCCTAATCCTTAGCCTAACTATCAGCTGCTTCTTTTGCTTAAAGCTTGCTGTCATTAATGTCGAAGTGAATAGCTCAGGATTTAAACGTAAAAGATTAGTAATTTCTTTATTTCATAGCTTTATTTATTAAGCTGAGGTTACGAAAGCTCGTTTTCGAATAGAGAAAGATTTTAAAATAAAGAGCTCAGAATCTAAACGTAATAGAAAACTAATCTTCTTTTGTTATATCTTTGTTCGTTAATTCTCTCTTCTTTCATTAACAATCTTATAATTCATGACTCTTGTAATATCGTAATTACTCTCGATTCGATTATTCTTTTACTTCTTTCTTTTATTAAGTTTCAGAAGTTTCAGATTAATAACATTCTAAATAGTAAATTTCGTCATTGCTCGTATTGCTGCTTTACTCACCTTTTAAAGAATCTGACTAGAAGCTGTTTCTTTTATTGCTTATTTAATAAGCTGCTGTACTTAAAAGATATTTGCAGATGTTAAAACGACTTTTAAACTTTTATTAAAATTAATGTATGTAACTGTAGCTTCGAAAGGCGTAGTTAAACGTATAATAATGTTGTACTGCTGTAATTGCTCTAGTTTCTTAACAGAAAAAAAGTGCTGAAGTACTAAGACTGAGCTAAATAATAAAAGGCTTGTAGCTATTCATGCCTTTTTAATATTCAGTGATGTGATTGCTTCATGTCGAGCCTGTTAATACAGCTTCAGAATGTTCGTTTTATTAATTAAGTAGCTGTCTTTAAGCCGAGTAACTCACTGAACATGAGTCTTGTACGCAGTAATTAATGAAGTAAAGACTTTAACATTAAGTAATTAAAGCAGATGAGTAATGTGAGTCGAAAGACACAGTAGAACGATTTTCTGACTGATATAATAATTAATCACTTAAGTAGTGATATGAGAAGCATAATCATTAATTAGTAGCATTCGATATTCGTCTTTCTGACAAATTTTAATTTCTGAATTAAAGCATTTCTGAATTCAGACAAGGCTTAATTCGTTATCGATTCAGCCATTCTCGCTTAAAGCAATATGATCTTCTTTAAGTACTTCGTATTAAACCTTCTGCTGTAATTGTAAGGTTTGCTTCGTCAGCTATTCGCTAGCGCGTTTAGATATAGAAGACGTAAGACATAATAAATTTACTATGATTATACTCATTTACTATGATACTAATATATAAAACTAATCGCTGAAAAACATTAAGAGAATGAGCTTCAGCTCATTTAATATTCTTAATGACTTCTTCGTTAACACTTCGCTATTTAATCGTAATAAATCATTCTTAATACGTTATAAGAAACGTTAGCTTATCGAGCGACTCGAGATCATTTAATAAGTCATCTGACCTTGTTTCTAATGAACACTGACGTGAAGCTAGCGCTTGCTATCATTATAATTATCTTTTCTTTTAAAGCACTGATCTTCAGTGTAAAGAAGCTATATTAATCTTCTTAAAGTGAAGACACTTGTTAATCGCGTCTGCTAAGCGCAGCTTTCTAAAGCTCATTAAAAACCTTTTAAACCTCTTTAAATTAATAGAAGAAAAAGAATCTTCTAAATATAATATTATCTTGCAGTCGACTGTAGTTCGTAGTCTTTTCATGAAATTTTATGAGATTAATTGTTTTAATTATTATTATTACGATGCTTGCTAACGCGTTATCGTTACGATGACGCGAACTTAATGTTTATTTAACATTATCGTTACGATGACGCTTGTTTATTACATATAATGTTATTATTTCTTTTTTTCTTTCTTCTTTTCTCTTTTCCTTTTCATCTTTTAATCAGATACTTTTTGTATGTACTTAATGATAATGAGTAAACGATACGTATACTGATGTGTGCTTTTAAGTACTATAAACAAATTTGTATGTACTTAAAGACAAGAAGCAGACGATGTATAAACTCATGTGTATGTTTTCTAATACAAATAACACATCATGATCTTAGCGATTACACGAATTAATAACGAAATAATGATCACGATCAATATGTGTATATTCATTAATTTAAGTGCAAAGCTAATCTTTTATTCTTCAGAGTGTAAAGATTTTTCGTGTATAATTTGCATCGACAGACGCGAGTGTGTGCGCGAGTTAAGTATTTGTAAATCGTGCAGAGCTTAACGTTACGACTCGAATCGTTATATTGCGATAAATTTTATCTCGCTAACGCTGCGACAGCTACTAAGAATTATTTAGTTCATTAAACGTTTTCGAAACGAGGCGAAACGCGTTATTTATAAATTTACTCGCGCAGATTAACATTAACGTGTTATTTTCGTTAGCGTAAAAAATAAACGAAAGAGATTAATAATAGTCATGAAGAAATAACGTCGCGTTAACGAATACATTTTTAACATCGTACATAAAGCTCAGTTCGCGATTAAACGTGATTAGCGCGAGATTACTTAACTAATTAAGCGTTTAACGAAGACGAAACGAAAGCGCGATAAGACGTAAACGAAGTGTAAAATACTTTAAGTTAAGCGCGATGAAGTTAAAGAAATGATAAATGAAATAACGACTAAGAAAATAAAGTAAGAAAAGAATGTGATGATGAATGAGAAGAAGAATGAGAAGAATAAGAAAGAGAATGAGAAGATGACGTGAATGCGCAGGCTTTTAAAATGAATTTTTATAAGAATCGACGTCGACTTGTTAAAAGCTTCGTTTATCAGAAACGATTTCTGAACGAGCTTTAGCTTAACGTTTTCGAACGTTACTAGCAGCTCGAAGTCGTCGTCTTAGTATTTAAGCTCAGTGTATACGATAGTAAATAAATAAATAGGTAAATAAATAGATTTTATGATTAAGCGCTGCGCGTTAAGCGTTCAGCCTCATCATTATTAACACTTTATGTAATGAAATGAAAGAGTTTTTAACCGAAATTCTATAATCGACGACGATGCGCAGACGATCGTTGTGTCGAATTAACGTTATTAATAATTAAACGTTATTATCGCGATACTCGCTTACTTATTTCTTCGTCGTCGCTTGCGCGACGCTATTTAATCATTGAACTTTTCTTTCAGTTTTTAAGCAAGCTTTAGCTCTTCTTCGAATAGTCATTAATCATATATATGATCTCAGTTTAATCATTTTACCTTGTATCATAGCTTTTTCTTACTTTTACTTTTATTCATAATTTCTTTAATTTCTCATTACTTCTCATCGTTAATGAGCTCTGAAGCTTACATAAAAGCTTTCGTCTTCTGATCGTTTACTTTATTTTAATATAACTTTAATAACGAAACATGAAAAGTATTATGAATACGATAAATATTAAGTAACGTCAGTTAATAAGCTTAAGTCTTAATTTTATTCTTCATTCTGAACGGATTAACAAATCTATGCGATAATTTCTTACTAGACTTCTTTTGTTTATAAATTTTTAATTAAGAGCATAACTAAATTATTAATAACATAAGTCTTAACTTTATAACTGCAATTATAATACTTCGTTTACTACGCGACAGCGTCGACAAGACGCTTCGTCAGTTAATTTCTTAAATCTTAAAGTTACTGAACTCGATCTTTTACGAATAATATTTCTTCTTCAGCGAAATTATTCTTAATCTCGTAATATATTTTTAAATTATAATCATATATTAGAAAGAACGACGAGACTTTAATAAAGACGTAACGATTATTATTATAAGCATATTCAGTTATTAATAATAAATTAGCTTAACTCGTTTACTCTGTGTCAGCGAAAGTACGTAAATAGTGCTTTAAGATTTAGTTTTAACGCTCGATTAAGTTATTCGTTTGCGAATAAAACGCGATGCTTAATCGTTAATTAATGCGTGCATGATAACATATAATTAATTAAAACGCGCTAGTGAAGACAGAGTCTCTGTCACTTACTATGTTAATTAACATGTTAAAGCGTAAAATAATTTTCTTAAAAAACACTTTCGTCAGCTCTGTAACATCGATTCGTGTTATTACTAATATGTATTTAATCATTTTAGTATATCGATTTATAATCACGAATATTAAGTTATAAACGACTTCACGACGCTTACTCGACGATAAACTCGTAACGAAGTTCATAATAATTTCTTTTCATGACTTCGTAAATATAAACAAAGACTTAAACTCATCATATGACTTATGCTTAAGCACTTTAATTCGCTAATAAACGTTACAAATCTTAACATACGAAGTCATTTATTTTAAGTAGACGAGTTAATAATACTTTTTTCTTAAAAGTTTTAAAGTCTTATCGATCTTAAAGTATTCAGCTAAAAAATCATTATAATTCTTGCTAATAAACTTCTCTTTAGTTACTACATTATCGAGAACATAAAGACGTTCGTTATGTCTGACGAGATTCTCGAAGTTTAAAGTTTAAATCTTACTTCGCTTACGCAGATGATAAGAAGACTTAACGAGTTTAGCACGAACTTCATTCGCTTAATCGTTTCTTGCCTAAAGCTTCTTTATTAAGAACTTCATAAATCTTTACGATTTCTCATAAGAGCTTTCGAGTACATCTCTAGCCTTTCTTCTTAATATAAGAACTTGAATATTAATTAATTAAAATACAGAGACTAGACTGTTTAGTATCTTTCGCTTTCTTAACGACAGCGACATTAATTTATTTATATCATTTAATTAAACTTCTGCTAGTTAAGATACGAAATCTAGCTCATTTACTTCGTTTCGCTCGCTTTGCGTCAGCGTTTTTTCGCCTGACGACAGCGCTAGCTTATTCTGTAACGTTAATAACAATTTAATGTTAAAGAGCGATGTTCTCTCATGATTTAAACGCTTAAAAGGCTTATTCGCTGAGTTTCGTTTACTCGAACGATGAAAATTTTTAAAGTTATAAGCAGTTAACTTCAGCGCTTAGCGAGCTTGTTTAAAGTTTAGCTCTTTCTGCTTCATAAACTCTCTTAGATTATTGTGATCTGATTAAATCTTAATAAAATATAAATTATCTTTTAAATAATGTCTTCATTGCTTAAAAGCGATTACTATAGCTAAGAGTTTTTAATTATGAGTTTCGTAATTTTACTTCGTTAATATTATCTTGCGCGATTAAAACGTTATCGATCGCTAATGATCGTCAGCATTTTATTAACTAAGAATATTTGCGACTGTAAAATTAAAAGCATTAATCTTCATTTTAATTCTTTTACTTAAGTTATAATGAATAAGAAGTGAAGTCGACATAAAAATATCGCGCAGCTAGCGAAAAGCCTGCTTCGCTGCATTAAATTATTTAAAAGATCTTGATTTCTTATCGTCTTTACTATCTTTTAGCAGACTAGTAAAAGACGCTGCGATCTTAAAATAGCGATGAATAAAGCGTTTATAAAAGTTAACGAAGCTCAGAAACACTTAAACTTCGCGATAAATCTTCGATTTGATTCATTCTTTAATCATTTTAATTTTATCTGAGTTCATTTTCATCTTATCTGTAAATATTATAAAGTTTAAAAACTTAACTTCATTAATAACGAATTAACATTTCTTAAGATTAACATATAGCTAATAATCTTTTAAACGTTAAAACATCTTTCTTACATGACGATAATGCTGCGTTAAGTCGTTATTAAAAATTAAGATATCATTCAGATATATCATACAGATAATATTAACTAAGCCTCTTAACGCTTTATTAATATAGGCTTAAAAAGTAGCTGAGGCGTTAGCTAATTTAAATGACATAACTTAATATTCGAAATGCTCATAGCGCGTGCGAAACGTCGTCTTTCATTCATTATCTTGTTTAATTCGTATGCGATGATAAACGTTCTTAAGATTCAGCTTAATAAAACATTTAGATTCGTTTAATTAATTCAGCGTCTCGATGATTAAGAATAATGAATAACGATTCTTAATCGTAATCGCATTCAAGTCTCGATAATTAACGCATAAACGTAACTTATCATTCTTTTTAAACATAAAAAGTATAAAGACTTCTGCTGACGAGACGAAATGTTTAATTTAATCTTTAGCTAAAGCATCTTCGAGATAGCGTCGAAGCTTCGCTAGCTCTATTTATAATAAATTATATAAGAACATGAATAGCGACTTCGCGCTTTTTATTAAATTAATGATATGATCTTCTCTGTTCTGCTTTAATAAAATATTAGCCTTTTCTGCATCGCAGACATTCTTAAAATTCATTAATTTCTTTAAAACTTCAGATGATGTAATTTATTTACTTAACGTCTCTGCTGCGTCAGCGTAAATAACTGTAAAGATTTCGCTTTGCTTAAAAAGACTTTTTAAAAACTTCTGAAATGTTAATACTTTAAGATTTTTGAATTTTATCTTAAAGGGTTAACTTGTTATCTGCGAGTTTATAAGAATTCTTTAATCGATTAATATTAATATATTAAAAATAGCATCGAGCTCTACGTAATTTACAGCGTAAAAAAGAGTAATACATTCTCGATGTTGCTCTCAAGAGTTAATTATATTATATGTAAGCTCATAAGCGTCGTAACAATAACGGCCTTAATTATTAAGAAATCTCGATAGCGATAAGACGACGCGTTTTATTAATTATAACTCTCACTGTATCACGTAAACCTGATTAATTAAATTTAGCTTTACTCTCGAATTAACGAGCTCGAACAATAAACGCTCTTCGTTTAAAAGTTTAATTTAATCCTTAGTAATAATTAAGTCACGCGTCTTACTAATCTTTCTTGCTTCGCTTGCGCGTCAGCGAAGCTTAATTATTTTTTAAATTCTTATTAAAAACATCAGTCATCGTTGTAGCTGTGTTTTACTTATTCTTTTTAGAATAATTCTTTTTTCAGTATCTCTTTTCATCGTAATTATAACAGTAATTAACTTTATCATCTGAATCGATTAATTTAAACACGCGCTTATTGCTCGCTCGCGACTTTAAATTTTCATCGAATTAATTATCTCTTCGTGAGTTTTAATTCCCTCTATCAGAAAAGAATTTCTGATTTTTTAGCTTACGCTGATTATTTTAATCAGCAGAATTCGAAACGTCGTCGTTACGCTTGCGCGGTTTAATACTTTTCAGCATTATTGCTTTTATTAAAAGCTTTTCTCGATTTTTTAACATTATATCGTCAGTGAAAAGAATTTTCTAACGCAGTTTTAAAAGAAGTTTAGTAAAGAAACTGTTAGTTCTCTGCGTCGACGATGCTTCGAGTAAATGAGCTTTAATATTCTTTAAATACGATTTAAAGCTAGTTACACTTTATTCTGATCTTTGTTTTACTTTCTTAAATCTTTAATGAGCTTTAAGCTTCAGATTAACTAAATCGATTATTAAATTAAGCAAGAACTAACGAAATTTCGCAAAGATATAGTTCGTTATCTTTGCGTCTGCGTTTATCTCGTGAGATTATTAATTCATGAAATCTTTCACTATGAACTGCATGCATTAAAGAATTTTTATTACATCATTAAAGAAGTAGTTCAAGCTTAATTAAAACTTAATTTTTACTTCTTAAAATTATTTTTCATGCTCGCTTTCACTGTAATCTTTATAAAAACGCATCGTCTTCGACTTAATAATTTTCGCAATGCGCGATTATTACGTTAGCTTAATCGATATCTGCGTTTCTATCTGAGCTTAAATTAATTATAATAACTCGAACGTTATTGCTTTTAATACGATAAATACATTAAAATTAACAGATGATTATTCAGTCGCTGAATCATTGTTATAAGACGAAATTAATTAATTTCGAGATTTCGTCTGTGTTTCGTTAACGTTCGCAATAAACAATGTTAATCGTAACTCACGAGCTTTAACTTTTAATTTTACGATTCGTCGCAAAGCACGTAAACGATTAACTTTCGCTTACGTCTTAATTAATATTCGATTCACGAATTCATTACGTAAAGTAATTTTTAAACTTTACTCTTTATCATCATTAACTGCACGAGTTAATGATAAGCCTGCTTCAGATCGTTTCGATAATCTTAAAATATTCTGAGCTTTAGTGCTAAGCTCTTTAAAGTCGCTGTCGTTGTCATAATCAATATGTAGCCTGAAGGCTGTTATAGCTATACTATGTCTCGAGTCTTTTCTTAAAAGAGAAGCGATTAGAACTGTAAGGTCTGCTTCGTTAATTATCCGCTAGCGCGCCTAAATATAAAAGACGTGAGACATAATAAATTTGCTATGATTATACTCAGTTATTATGATACTGATATGTAAAACTAATCGCTAAAGAACATCGAGAAAATGAGCTTCAGCTCATTTAATATTCTTAATGACTTCTTCGTTAGCATTTCGCTATTTAATCGTAATTAATTATTCTTAATACGTTATAAGAAACGTTAGCTTATTAAGCGACTCGAGATCATTTAACAAGTCACTTAACCTTGTTTCTAGTGAGCACTGGCGTGAAGCTAGCGCTTGCTATCATTATAGTAATTTTCCTTTAAAGATAATTCACGACTTTAAGACTCTTTCATTTATAAATATACACTTAATTAATGAGACTCACTCTCGATTGTTACATTAATTTATATAAGTCTTCTTTTCGTACTTGAAAATCATGACTCAAAGCTTAGTAATAATTTTCTGCATGAACCCCTTTTCGTTCATGTTATAAATATTCTTTATCTTTATTTCATGCTCTTCTTTTAAACTCTGAAAGAGATTAAATTAGTTAGCTTAAATATCGTGATTCTAAGTCATAGCACGCTCTTTGTTAAGCGAAGAAATATATATTGTTTTAATTTGCGGATGACGTTTCAGAAACTTTTAAGATTAATTAACTTCGACTAACTTATCATTACTCTTTTTTATTAGTAGTTCGTTAGCTATTAAACGTACTTGTTTTACACGAGAAGATCAGCCTTAAACCTAAAGACGTAAAATTCAGTTAAGTATAGCTGCTTCTTCTTCGAGACTAAGTCGTTAAAATTGCTAATTGCGTGCAGCAGTAGTCTTTCGATCATTAATTCGACTTTAAAAAGTACTAGTTAATATTTCATATTAACGAGCTAATTTTGCTTAAGAAAGATTTTCGTTAACTGCTGAAGCCTCGTTTTAACGAGCGTAAGTAAGCGTTATGCGCTCTTTTTATAAAAGTTCTATATCTTCAGAAAATATAAGAAACATGAAGAGAATAAGAGAGATAGCTGCCATCGTTTTGCTAATATGTTAAAGAATTATATTAATAGAATATAAAATATAAATTTTCAGCCCTATAGGGCTGTCCCGTTGCTAGATTTGTTTCGTAGCTAGGTGAACTTTTCTACTCGATTTTCTTGCTCGTTAGCGATGTTTTTACGAGCAATGCAAAAACTTTAACCGCATCTGTTATCGTTAAGATATAAATTATTTTCATGAAACGATAAAATTAAAAGTAATACGATATTAAGTAACAGTAATCGCGAAAGGTAACGAAGAAGTTAATTATAATAATTCTTCATTCGATTTAGTTATCGAACGACTTCATTTATTCTAAAAAAATAAAGATTCATTTATAAAATCGAAGTTTTCGTTAAGCATTTAATTCATCGCGAACATTATTTATAATGTAACATTAATAAGTACGCTCTCATCGAGATCGATGTCTGCAGTAATATATGATTCGTTAATATACGCATTATAATTAAACTCATGATTTAATTATTAATAATAATAATAAACGAGTTTAATTAAAACATGTCGTTAAATGCATTAAAATTCGTGTCGTTACTTAAACAAGTAGTTAACGTTACACGAAGAATTATTAAACGAGAAATTTTTCGAAATAAAACTACATCATCTTTAATATCATCTCATCGTTAATAATTATCTTCGTTCGTTACTGTCGCTTATTTAATTAATAAACTCATCTTTACGTTTAACAATTAATTAACTTCTTCGTTTAAGTTCGAGTCTTTAATCTTTAATACTCGAATCTTCTCAGCCTTCATTATACATCATGTAGCGATAAATATAAAATATAAGCAGCTTCGCACTTATGATAAGCTCAGAAAAAGCGACGATGAGCTTAAGCGTAATTAGTATATTATCAGAAAGTTTAAAAGAAAGATGAAGAAGATAAATGTATAATTACATATCTTTCGAGTTACTCATTAAGTCATGATAAGAACGAAATAAATGACGACGATAAGATAAAGTTTATAAATTTTAAAGATTACTTTAACTTAAGATATATAACACTTTAGCAATCGTTATTCTCATCTCATAAGAGATTTAAATGATCGCATTTTAAGCGATAATAATTAATTCGCAAGAATAGCGATGATAATTATTCGAGTAATTGTTTTTATTTCATTTACGATTTAGCTAAATATAATTTATATAATTTACATATTTATCGAGTTAAAATTAAAGTTAATAACTTTTAATGATTCATTAACATTGCGATTAATATTGTTCAATTCATCTCGTTATTAACATTTTATGCATAAATAAATAATTAAGCGTAAGAAATTTTAACAATTCGTCATTTTTTCGTACAAGTTATGTAACAACATTAATTAAAGGTTTACAAATAATGTAACGCGTTTACTCTTCGTGTAAAACGAAGATAAATAACATTAACGAGCTTAAACGTCATCTTTATTATTATTATGTACGCTTACATGATCGATCGCGAAAGATTCTTTAATAAAAGTTATCATCATTATTAAAATCGTCGTTATACAATTTAATGCAGCTCATTCAACGAAGTCACGAGATTACAGAATGAGATTTAAATTCGAATAATTTTCATGATAAAAGCGTTCAGACGAACATTAAAAACGAGAATTAAGAATGCATGTTAATAAATGATTTTGCAGAAAAGCACATGAACATTAAAATAAATAACGCTAATATAAATTAAAATGTAAAACGTATATCGTTAAGAATCGAGATAATATAACTTTAAACTGAACTTCTTTTTACATCATTAACGTTTCGAGTTAAAATCTTCGTTAAGATAACTAATCGTGATGTCGAAATAATAATTAACGTGTTAAAGAAAGTATTAAAGTCATTAAGCTCGAATTCTTAAACGATTAAGAATATAAATAATAATTAATATTATTCATTTCAGTGCGAAGCAGATTACGCGTTCGTTTACTGACTTCATTAAACGAAGATTATTAAAAATAATATTAAGCGGTTTTTTCGAGATCCGCGCTTGCGAGTTTTACATTAACATGTTAACTTTCACGACGCGAACGAGTAACAGATACTTTTACATCAGATTTCGTATAATGTTAAAAATAACGAATAATATTCTTAAACGTTCATAATCGAATTCAGTTACGAAGAAGTTTAAGAAAAGCAGCATTACATGTTATATCGCGATATCATCAAGACATTTTAATTCTTGTTAAGTCACTTATCATTTTAAAACGAGTTAATTTACGTATTAGTTCGACATTATAATGTTAATAATTATTAAGTTTACGACGAGATGCATATTACTGATTAATAATAAGAGACGCAGAAAAAGCTTTTTAATAATGTTATTATGATATCACTATTAACTTTCATTAATAAAATAATCTTAACTGAGCATCGAAACGATTTATTTACATGATTTATATATTTAACGATAGAAAATTTAAGTCGACGTATAAGATATGCTTAAAAACGATTAAGATTAATTCTTCTGAGATTTCTTTTCATAGTTAATAATAACGGCGACGATATTAAGTTAAAGATTTAGCACATGACGTTATTAATCATATTTAAGCGTACGTTAAACACGTATCATTATGCATTAATATATTATCTCACACGAAATAATCGTTAAAGCTACGATTAAAAACGACATTTCTGTTCTTTACGCGAATAATAAGATAAGATAATGTTATTCGATAATCGCCGAGTTTATAATAAATTACGAGAAATAAGTATTAATTATGAACGTTGAGATAAATTAACATTACTTTATTTATTAAATGTCATCTCATGAACGCGAAAATTTAAACAAGACATGATTAATTCGAACGCATGCGTTTACTAGAAATTAATAAAAGCAATAAAGAAAGAACAGCTTAATCGAGAATGATTCTACTTAAATACATTAAGTGAAAAACTTTACATGATTACATATGTTTATTAATATTCACGAAATAATGATGATAAACGTGCTATATTAATTACTTAAGAAAATCGTCTCGTATTTAATGTTACAACTTAATTAAATTATTAACGAAAGCGTTTATACAAGTTAAAAAAGAAAAGAAATTAAATTAATTCTAAACGATGCATCAGAAACAGCTCAGCTGAATTAAAGATTTCGCGTCATTTCGTTATTTAAAGACATGAAAAGATTTTCTAAATATAGTACGATTAAGCAATGAACTAATGCAGATCGAAAGTTAATTATATGTTAATTTATTTTAATTATCGCATCGCTTTTAATTACGAGAGCGTTTACAGCGATTTACTTCGCTCGAGCAATAATAAACTTCGTGATACTTGCTTAATATCATTCGCACGACGAAGAAATTCTTTAATATCTTAAACATGCGCTTTTTCAATTAAATAAATTAAAGAACGTTTTTCGTCATTTACGATCTAAGCGTTCGAATATAAACGTTAATCACTTTAACATTTTTAAATTACACGTTATAACACATTATGTAAGTTAGATTCGAAGATATGATAATGTTAATAATTTTAATACAGAGCACAGTAAGACTGCACATAAGTATTTAATAAAGATCTTTTTCGATCGCATTAATAAACGAGACATGTTTTAAACGCAGTTATTGCATTATAATACTTAATATTTAAATCTTCTTGCGATGAAAGATGTTCTTCTTTATGAAAATATAAGACAGAGCAAGATTAACAAGCATGCATTAACTGCTATGATAACACGATTCAGTCAAGCCTTTAGCCTTCGTAAAATTTAAGACGCATTCATTCGCGAATAATGTAATTAAATACATGAAATAAAACTTAATTTAAAGTTATAATGTCACGCATTAATCTTAGTCAGAATTCTGAACATAAAAAAGCTTCTTAACGCGTTAACAGTCTTCGTGCGCGAGTGTCGTAACATAATTAATAAAAAAGTCGTATCAGACAGAGAGTTAAATTAAAAGAAGAAAGACTCGATTTAAGTTAAATTATATTACGTAAGCGTTCATAAGTTACTTTAATGCTGAAAACGAGACGAAAAAGACGTTAACGACTTAAAGAATCTGATTAATAATAAAATATATTACTCATTAAATTAATAGAGAAAGAAGAAAGTTTAAAGACGTGATTATGTCATGATTCAGAAGAGATTAAAAGAAGCGATTAAAGTATTAACTTTGCTAAACGATTAACTGTTTAATCAGTTACGACTTATTCTTTTCATTATAAATTCGTTACGACGAGACAATAATAATAATGAGCTACGATACAATGACGTTCTCGTTAAACTACTTAAACTTCGCAATAAAAGAACTTAACATACTATGCATGAAATGATTAAGATAAAGCACTAATTTAAAGATAACGTTAAAAATCTTCGTTCGCTCGAAGCTAGTCGATTTTTTCATTCGCATACAATTTTGAGAAGTGTGCATATTGTATTAGTAAACGATAATCGTAGCGAGTTAAACAAAAACAAGTTCTTTTACATTAATAACTTCAGTAACTAAGATTCATATAACTCGATTTACGATGAAAATTTCTTACATAAAGAAACAAGAATAACAGAATACTACTTTAAACGCGAAAGCTAAAGATATTTAAAATTAATTTAATCTCATCGCAGACGAAAACTAAATAATGTATATGTATTACGTTTATGTCTTAAAGTATATACAGAATCATTAAAGTTAACGATGCTACACGATTAATTAATTAAGAAATATAATCATCTTTTAACTTTGCTTAATTAAATTTTCCTTAACGAATAGAAATCTTAACTGCGAATTAATAAGAACTAAAGTCAGAATTAATCTCATAAGAGTCGTGTTCGTATAAAATATACGTAATAAATAAAGCTTTACTCGTCGCAAGAGTATTATCAGCTACAAATTTAATATCATGAAGTTAGTTAATTAAAGTTAATCGTTTTAATTTAATTAAATAAACTTAATAATCGCGAGCGATTATATTATAAAGAGATGTAAGCGACTTAGTAATAAACTTTAAATAATTAATATGTATTTCATAAATCTGATTAAGAACTTAAGTAATAAGTAAATTATTAAAAGCTATCGTCATTTATTACATGAATAATATGTAGCGAGTGTAACATTAATTAAATTCTGAAGTTATGAATCGCTAACGCTAAAGCTTTTTTATAATAAGCGCAGTCGTTAGTCATCGACGCGAAAAGATTTAATAAACATTAAATCTTTTATTTAATATAATGAATGCATTATTAAAGATATCATGCAAAGAGTATATACATTACAAATGATTAATAAACAGAGTAAAAGAAGATCTCAACATTAACGAGTTTAAATATATATAATTAGAAACGCGAATACGAAATCAGATGAGATTTCTTTAATTTATAAAACGAAAGCTAAATATAAACAAGTTAAAAGAAACTCTTAAATTAACATTCGAAGTCGTATATTACGAGTTTCATATTATATTTAACGATGTCGCAAGATTAAAAAGTGATTTTATGCTAATGTTCGTGATACAGCGATTAAATTACAATGTAAGAAAACGACTTAATGTTAAAAAAACACGATAAAATAATCTTAAGTATAATTCTTCATTATCGTCTTAATTAAAGAGACATATACACATGTTAAATTTTATCGTCTGCGACGAACGAGATCGTAAGAGATTTTAATCAGTATTAATCAGATTAATTAAAAGTATCATAATATAAATCAGTCGCGATCTTAATCGTAACACATGTTATAAATTACAAGATCTTCTTAAACATGAAGTAGTAAAGAATTTAATTCGCATTAATAACATGAAATACGACAGATTTATAAAGCTGATTAAGAACGAGCTGAATTATAATTATGTTACAAATATAATAATATACGATTAAACTGAATTCGCGAAAATATATATTAATAACGAGCGCGAATGAAAGATAGCACTAAAAGAAATACATGCGAAAGAGTTTATTCGCTTTCTTTTTATAATTAAGTTTATTGTAAACAACGATTATAAATTTCAGATTTCTTATAATACTCGATTTAAGTAACTGATTACTAAAAAAATTATATAAAATGCTCGTAAAGAACATGTTCACGCTTAAGACTCTCAGTATAAGATAACATGACGAGATCATGTTATAATTAAGAAATTTTAAGACTCGATGATAAGGCTTATAATTCGTTTAATCTCGACAGAGATTTAATGAACTCTTATTAATGTTAAATGAATCATTCTTAATGCTCGAGATAAAGTAAATTTTTTTTTTATTTAAGAAAAAATCATTCGCAATTTAACATTCTTTTCTGTTCTTCTTCTTAATCGTTTATTACATAGATTTTCTTAACGATTATACATTATTAAGTCACATTAAACGACTCTTATCTCGAATGTAATATGAAAGTATGTTAATCTTAATGATGATAAGTTTATTAAGATATTAAATGATATTATAAAAAAGACGTCGTTACATAAGTAACTTTAAAACATTATCATTATTAAAGCGCAGCGTAATTAAATATATAAAGACTTACGATAACGACGAGATCGTAACAGACTTAAGCGACAACGATTCTGTAAGAAGAGTTTTTAACGAAAACAGACATGTCACTCTTAAAGTAAGAACTTGCTTAAAGATTTAAAAGAATAAATGATTAATTTAAAAATAGAAAGAATCGAACACTGTTAAAGCATTCAATAAAAATATCTTCGCGAAGTTATTACGACATTTTAAAAACTTAATGTATACAACATTAAATAGCCTGATTCTTTATAATTCATTAATAATAAACATACTAGAATTAGTTTTAATAATAATAATGTTAAGAAAGCGAACTAAGAATTAATAACATTATATTTATAAGAAAAAACGTTACGTCGAATTAAATGTTAATTCATCGTAAATCATGAGTTAATTATCGAGATTTGCACTCGTTATTTACTTGCGTGAATATTAAGCGATTATGTTAATAACAACAGTAATTTATAATTAAACGCTAAAAAAGAATAACTTAATAAGAAAATAAAAGAAACGTGAAAGAAGATCGTAAATCGTTTAAATAAGAAGCTAGATCATAAACGTTCTGAAGTAAAGAACATTTTAACGAAGGCAGAGACTTAAAAGATAATACGCTCAGACCTTTCGTTGTAAATAAGACTCATAATAAATAAATGTATGACATCTTTAAAGCGTGACGATTTAGTGTATTAAGTCAAGTACGAATTATAATTAAAAGCGAATATGATTAATAAAAATAACTTACGAGAAAAATGCGAAAGAAGTTAATTCAGAGTTTGCTAAATAATAACGACTTTGCGTGTAATTAAATATATATTAATCGAATATTATAATATTAATTAACATGAAAAGACTTTTCGAGACAAATTCTGCGCGAGAATTATAACGAACGTACTGACTCAGAAGTTTTACTGCAAAGCCAGAAATAAAATAGCATATTAAGCATACACGAAGATAATCTTTAATTCGCTTTCTACTAACGTCGTTCTTATCGCAGTAATAATAATCGCTTATTATATACGAGAATTTAAATCAGAAGAGCATAGATTAAACAAGTTTAAGAGATTAAACGTGAAGAATAAATAAACATTTGTATATATTAATGACTAAAGTGATTAAAGCGAAGCTGAAATTTATAACACGTAGCGACATGAATGCGCGTTAACGCGACATGAAATTAATAAGCCCGCGATCGTAAAAAAGCAATATTAAAGATTTTATTATGTCGTATTAAGTAACAGATTAATAATAACGATATCGAAACGATTATTAACACTTAAGCTATATTTATTATATACGTTAATGATATTAACAATCTTTCATTATACGAGTTAAAAAATAACATGTAACTCGATTTAAACGCAAGTTATAAGAAAACATTCTCGCATTCAGAAAGCATTTTTATATCTTAATCTTTAAAATTATCGTCGCTCGTCTCGAACGTAATGTTATTAAATAAAGTTGTTAATATTATAACTCGTAATTAAATCTTTTATTATTAACGCTATGTAAAAAAGATTAATCGAATTAAATACAGAGAGCGAATCGTTAACTAATAACGCTTAAATTAATAAAAGATAAATTCTTAATTAAGAATCTTACTTAACATTATAAATTAAAGATTAATCACGTATCACATTACGAAGCGACGAATATAAGCTCGTAATAACATAACAGAAAGATAACGAGTTAATAATAATTAAGACTAGCTGAGAATGAAAGTTTAATAACTTGTGAGATAAGTTAAACATGAAGAAAGACGAACATTTATGATATAAAGTAAATAAGATGAAGAAGATTCTAAGCGATGAGACGAAATATGAAAGCTTCGTGCGCAGAATGAGAAAGAAAAGCATTATAAACGTAACTCGCGAAAAGAAAGAAATTATGAAATAATAAAACTTAAGCATAATAATCATAATAATTAAATGTTTCGAACACAGCGCATATTTTATTTTATCTTACGAAAGCGCTAATGTCGCATGTGCTTGCATGAGAAAACATAGTATTAATAATAATGCGAGCGCACTAATTAATTACAGCGCATATTTTACTTCATGTTACGAAAGCGCTCGTGTTAAATATATTAACATGAGAAAACATAATACTAATAATGATGCGAGCGCATTAATCGAACATAGCGCATATTTTACATAAAAAAGCAAGAGCATTAATGTCGCATGTATTAACACGAGTGAACATAATATTGAAAGTAACGCGAGTGCACAAGAAAAAAGAAATAATAATGTTAAGAAGAATCACGAAGACGCGTATAATGATATTAATTCTCAGAGAAAAAAAAGTGTAATGAGCATCTTAATTAATTTACGTAATTTTAAAGCTATGTTCGCGATAAACGATGATCATGCTATTAACAATAAGATCGTATTTAATGAATTTAACGAAAAAAAATCATGCAAAGATAAAAGTAAATTACGTGCTTTAATAATAATATTTAACATTGCGATTATTGATGCTACAAGTATTAAACTCGAGTTTATTAAATTAATAAATAAAAGTAAATGCTGCGCTCATGAATATTTTAGAAATGTTAACGCTTCGATGAATGTTAACGCTTTTATGAATGTTATAAATGTTAACGCATTTATGAATATGCCTTAGCTTAATGCGACGAAAATCTGAAACATGAGATTTAACGAATATTTAAAATATTAATCGCATAAAGCGTTAAAATCTGTCTCTGTCATTCTTTATTAACTGTTAATGCGAGCTAAAAGATACTAAATTATTAATTCAGATGTTTACTAATCATTAGACTTTAAAGATCTTTATAAAAAATAAATAGTTAACTTAACGTTAAGCTAATTATCTGAATATTTTATTAAAGTTTAACTTTTAAATTATCTTTCAATTAAGCAAGAATAATATTAAAGTTAATGCGTTAACATGTATGCTTATAGTTAATTCTTTCGAAATCGTTAAACGTATCGAGAATCGCTATTAAATCATTTATATAATAATAGCAGACGCTAGCTCGACGCTAGCGCTTACTAGAAGCAAGGTTAAATAACTTGTTAAATAATCTCGAGTCGCTTAATAAGCTAACGTTTTTTATAACGTATTAAGACTGATTTACTACGATTAAATAACAAAGTGTTAATAATGAAGTCATTAAGAATATTAAATAAGCTGAAGCTCATTTTCTGAATGTTCTTTAGCGATTAATTCTACATATTAATATCATAATAACTGAATATAATTATAGTAAGTTTATTATGTCTCACGTCTTTTATATTTAAACGCGCTAGCGATTAGTTAACGAAGACGATCTTACAGTTCTAATCGCTTATAATTCTTTTAAGAAAAGGCTCGAAACATAGTATAATTATGATAGTCTTTAGGCTACATATTAATTATGATAATAATAGCGACTTTAAAGAGCTTAGCATTAAAGCTCAGAATATCTTAAGTACGATTACTTTAAGTAATTTAATGATTATTAATAATAGCGAAGAATTACGATCATTAAAATAATCTTAAGTAAACTTATTATTAGCTCGTGCAGTTAATAATGATAAAGAGTAAAGTTCAAAAAATACTTTGCGTAATGAATTCGTGAATTGAATATTAATTAAGACGTAAGCGAAAGTTAATTATTTACGTACTTTACGACGAATCGCAGAATTAAAAGTTAAAGCTCGTAAATTACGATTAACATTATTTATTACGCACGCTGACGAAACACGAGCGAAATCTCGAAATTAATTAACTTCGTCTTATAACGATGATTCAGCGACTGAATAATCATTTATTAATTCTATTATATTTATCGTACTAAAAGTAATAATGTTTAAATTATTATAATTAATCTAAGCTCAGATAAAAACGTAAGTATTAATTAAGTTAACGTAATAATCGCGCACTGCGAAAATCATTAAGTCGAAGATGATGCGTCTTTATAAAGATTATAATAAAGACGAGCATAAAAAATGATTTCGAAAAGTAAAAATTAAGTTTTAATTAAGCTCGAATTACTTTTTAAATGATGTAATAAAAATTCTTTAATGCATGCAGTTTATAATGAAAGATTTCATGAATTAATAATTTTACGAAATAAACGTAAACGTTAAGACGACGAATTATGCTTTTACGAAATTTCGTTAATTCTTACTTAATTTAATAATTAATTCAGTTAATCTGAAGCTTAAAGCTTATTAAAGATTTAAAAAATTAAAACAAAGATTAAAATAAAGTGTAACTAGCTTTAAGTCGTATTTAAAGAATATTAAAGCTTATTTACTTAAAACATCGTTAACGCAAAGAACTAACGATTTCTTTACTAAACTTTTTTTAAAACTGCGTTAAAAGATTCTCATCATCGACGATATAATGTTAAAAAATTAAAAAAAGCATTTAATAAAAGTAATAATGCTGAAAAGTATTAAATCGCGCAAGCGTAAAAACGACGCTTCGAATTCTATTAATTAAAATAATTAACGTAAGTTAAAGAATTAGAAATTTTTTTCTAATAAAGAAAATTAAAACTCACGAAAAAGTAATTAATTTAATAAAAATTTAAAGTCGCAAGCGAGTAACAAGCGCTTATTTAAATTAATTAATTCAGATAATAAAATTAATTACTATTATAACTGCGATGAAAAAAAGTACTAAAAAAAGAATTATTCTAGAAAGAATAAGTGAAACATAGTCATAACGATGATTAATGTTTTTAATAAGAATTTAAAAAATGATTAAGCTTTGCTAACGCGTAAGCGAAGCAAGAAAGATTAATAAAAACGCGTGACTTAATTATTATTAAGAGCTGAGTTAAACTTTTAAACGAAGAGCGTTTATTATTCGAGCTCGTTAACTCGAAAGTAAAGCTAAATTTAATTAATTAAATTTACGTAATACGATAAAAGCTGCAATTAATAAAACGCGCTGTCTTATCGTTATTAAGATTTCTTAATAATTAAGATCGTTATTGTTACGACGTTTATGAGCTTACATATAATATAATTAACTTCTAAAGACAACATCGAGAATGTATTACTCTTTTTTACGCTATAAATTACGTTAAGCTCGATACTATTTTTAATATATTAATGTTAATTAATCAGAAAATTCTTATAAACTCGTAGAAAACAAGTTAACGCTTTAAGATAAAATTCGAAAATCTTAAAGTATTAACATCTTAAAAGTTTTCGAAAAGTCTTTTCGAGCAAAGCGAAATTTTTATAATTATTTGCGTTAACGTTACAGAGACGTTAAGCAAACAAATTATAATATTTAAAGTTTTAAAAAAATTAATGAATTTTAAAAATGTCTGCGATGCAGAAAAGATTAATATTTTATTAAAGCAGAACAGAAAAGATCATGTTATTAATTTAATAAAAAGGGCGAAGTCGTCATTCATGTCTTTATATAATTTATTACAGATAAAGCTAACGAAGCTTTAACGCTATCTTAAAGATGCTTTAATTAAAGATTAAATTAAGCATTTTGTCTCGTTAGCAGAAGTTCTTATACTTTTTATGTTTAAAAAGAATAATAAGTTACGTTTATGCGTTAATTATTAAAACTTAAATGCGATTACGATTAAGATTTATTATTTATTATTTTTAATTATCGAGACGCTGAATCGATTAAACGAATTTAAATGTTTTATTAAGCTGAATCTTAAAAACGTTTATAATCGTATACGAATTAAATAAGATAATGAATGAAAGACGACGTTTCGCACGCGCTATGAGCATTTTAAATATTAAGTCATGTCATTTAAGTTAGTTAACGTCTTAGCTACTTTTTAAGTTTATATTAATAAAGCGTTAAGAAACTTCATTAATGTTATTTGTATTGTATATCTTAATAATATCTTAATCTTTAATAACGATTTAATACAACATTAACGTTATGTAAGAAAGATGTTTTAACGTTTAAAAAATTATTAGCTATATGTTAATCTTAAGAAATGTTAATTCGTTATTAATGAGATTAAATTTCTAAACTTTATAATATTTATAAATAAGATAAAAATGAATTCAGATAAAATTAAAATGATTAAAGAATGATTTAAATTAAAGACTTATCGAAAAGTTTAAGTATTTTTAAGCTTCGTTAACTTTTATAAACGCTTTATTCATCGTTATTTTAAGATAGCAGCGTCTCTTACTAGTTTATTTAAAGATATTAAAGACGATAAGAAATCAGAATCTTTTAAATAATCTGATGCAGCGAAGCAGGCTTTTCGTTAACTGCGCGATATTTTCATGTTAACTTTACTTCTTATTCATTATAACTTAAGTAAAAAGATTAAAATAAAGATTAATGCTTTTAG